>ERZ838399.269-NODE-269-length-66822-cov-13.082840_pt1 | contig 66822 bp, 60 predicted proteins | sample MGYA00519683_ERZ838399 | MGnify/ENA primary metagenome ERZ838399 (study PRJEB31850, sample SAMEA3708833) | human gut metagenome | biome: human gut; feature: human-associated habitat; material: faeces | place: China | collected 2014 ...
CATCAGCTTGGAATCTTGCACTTCTGCTTCCATCTATAACTGTTCCATTTTTTATTAGAATTTTTGACATGAAAATTCCTCCTATAATTTTTGAGTTACTTTCTTTTAAAAATTTATTTTTTACTAACAACTATTTCTCTTTATAATAAAGAGTATTGACTGATAATTTTATCAAATCAATACTCTTCATACACTGAATATTTATTACTTAGCTAAGTAAGCTTTTAATATTGCATAGAATCCTTCTGTTACTTTGAATAATTGATCTAATTCTATGTACTCATCTATTGTATGAGCAATATTTTCTTTTGATGGTCCATATCCTATTGTTCTTATTCCTTTTTCTCCTCCATAGTGAGAACCATTTGTACAGAAGTTATAGTGCATTATTGTAGGATCTTGTCCAATTCCTTTTAATGCTTCTACTGCTTTTTGAACATACTCTTCTTTCTCATCAAATAACCATCCAGGGAAGAATCTCTCTCCAGTTATTTCATTTCCTGTCCAACACATTTCTTTTCCTACTGCATAAGAAACTTTTGCTTTTAATGTTTCATCTTCTTTCATCATTCTATCTAATAATTCTTGTAATGGAGCTAATACAGACTCAGGAGTTTCTCCTACTAAAAGTCTTCTATCATAAGTTGCTCTACAATAATCAGGTACTACTGATGCTCCTGGATATGGAGATGATTTAATATCAGTTAATTCTAGGATTCCATATCCTAAATCTTTGTGATGAGTCATAGGTAATTTTTGAATTTCTCCTATTATATTCATCATTTTATATACAGCATTAATTCCTTTTTCTGGGTTAGCTGAGTGAGCTGGTTTTCCGAAAGTTTCTACAACTATCTCTCCTCTTCCTCTTTGTCCTATTTTAAGGTTTAATTGAGATGCTTCTCCAATTATTACGATATCTGGATTTACATAGTTACTGATCTCTCTTGCTGCTACTCCTTCAAAGCACTCTTCATGTACTACTCCAGCCATGAATATTTCTCCAGCAAATTCTTTTTTAAGGTCTTGTGCTAAGTAAGCTCCTGCTAATATCATTGCACATACAGAACCTTTCATATCTGTAGTTCCTCTTCCGAATAATTTTCCATCGTGAACTTCTCCACCAAATGGTTTTTCAGTCCATTTTTCTTCATCTACTGGAACTGTATCAATATGTCCATCCATTAATACTTTTGGTCCTTCATATTTTCCTTTGATTGATCCAATTACGTTTCCATATTTGTCTATATGAACTGTATCATATCCTACTTCTTTCATTACTTTTTCAATATATTCTACTACTTCTTTTTCTTCTCCAGAATAGCTTCTTCTTTGAATTAAATTGCTAAGTGTTTCTATTAATTGTTGTTTTCTTGCTTCAGTTAACATTTTATCCTCCATTTTTTTCAATAATATTTTTATATTAACTACAAACTACTTTATAAATTATTTATTTGGATGAGATCCATTCCATACTACGTTTTTATAACCTTCTACGTCAGTATCTCCCTCTGTACTGATACATAAAATTCTTGAATTTTCATCAATTTTTAATGCTTTCATTAATTCTGCATACTCTTCTTTTTTCTCAGATAATACTGTGAATAATCCAAGTCCTACTGCTCCTGATTCTCCAGAAATTACTCTTTGGTCATTTCCTAAAGGTGAAGATAATACTCTCATTCCTCTTGCTGCTATAGAGTCATCACATGATACAGAAAAATCTGCATTGTCTCTTAAAATTTTCCAGCTGATTGTATTAGGCTCTCCACAAGCAAGTCCTGCCATTATTGTTGTTAAATCTCCAGTTACATTATGAGGTTTTCCATCATTAGCTTCCATTGATTTATAAATACAGTTTGCTCCGTGTGGTTCACAGATTATTGTTATAGGTCTGTCATCTCCATATAAGTGTGCTAAATATCCTTGAACTGCTCCAGCAAATGAACCTACTCCTGCTTGTAAGAATACGTGTGTTGGTTTTTCTTCTTTTGCAGCCTCTAATTGCTCAACTATCTCATTGATAATTGTAGAGTATCCTTGCATTATCCATAAAGGAATTTCTTCATATCCATCCCACGCAGTATCTTGTACCATTATCCAACCGTGCTCTTCTGCACCTTTATTTGCTAATCTTACTGCATCATCATAGTTTAAATCAGTGATTGATACATCTGCTCCCTCTCTAGCTATTGCATCAAATCTCATTTTAGCAGATCCTTTTGGCATATATACTACTGATTTTTGTCTTAATTTGTTAGCTACCCAAGCTACTCCTCTTCCGTGGTTACCATCAGTTGCTGTAACAAATGTTACATCTCCTAATTGTTTTTTTACTTCATCAGATATAAGTACATTAAATGGTAACTCGCTCATATCTCTTCCTAATTTTTGGCTTAGGTATTTTCCTATTGCATATGAACCTCCAAGTACTTTGAATGCATTTAATCCAAATCTTTTCGATTCATCTTTTAACCATAATTTTTGTACTCCATAATATTTTGCTAAATCATCTAATTCTACTAATGGAGTTGCTTTATATCCAGGAAGACTTTTATGGAAATCATAAACTTCCTTCATCTCTTTCTCTTCAAATCCTACTAATTTTTCTTTTGTATAATTTACATCTCTACTTTTAGTATTGTGTACCCATTTTAATAATTCCACTATTTTTCCTCCTTAGTTTCTTTTATTTTTATTTACACTACTTTATATAGCAATTTTTATGCCAAGTATAAAAAAATTTTTTTTGTTCATTATTTGATTTTTATGTTTTTTTTATAGTTATTTCTTAGTTATTATTTAAGTTACTATATCAAAACGAGAATTTTTTATTATAATGATAAATAAAAAGAGTTTTGTGCTATACAAAACTCTTACTTTGCCATTTTTTACTTTTCCATCTTATTAACATAGCCACTCCTCTACACCATTCATCCGCTGCATTAGCTATCCAAATTCCTACAAGTCCCCATCCCAATTTTAATCCTAAAATATATGAAAAAGGTACTGCTACTATAAAAATAAATATTATTCCCATAAACATTGGAAACTTTATATCCCCAGCAGCATGTAACGAGTTGATAATAACAATATTAAAAACTCTTCCTACCTCTAACAGTATCATCAATGGAAAAACTTTAAGAGAAGCATCTAAAATATCAATATTATTTGTAAACATATTCATTATTGGTCCTCTTAGTAAAACTACTCCTGAAGTAACTACAATTGCTAATATTACTGATAATCTTAAGCTTTTAAAACATTTATCATAAGCCTCTTCTGATTCTTTTGCTCCTACTAATTGTCCTACTTGTATAGCTGTAGCTTGACCCAAAGCTATTGAAAAAGTCATTACAAAACTTGCTACTAACATTAGATAAGTACGTGATGCTATCATCACTGTTCCCATAGTATTTACCATTGCCATTATCATAAGTTGTCCTACATTCCAAGCTAAATTTTCTCCAGCTGTTGGTATTCCAATAGATAAAATATTTTTTATTACGTGGAATGGAAAAGGTTTTAAAAATTTTCTTCTAAATTTAAAGTTACAATAGTGGCTCATAACTAAAAATCCTACTACACACCCTATTGCTCTTGAAACAACTGTAGATATTCCAACTCCAGTTGGTCCTAATATAGGCATTCCAAACCAACCAAAAATAAATACTCCATTACCAAATATATTTAATAGATTAACTCCAATATTTACAAACAACATCTGCTTTGGATTTCCATGACTCTTCATAACAGCTCCACAAGTCAATGTAACAGCCTGAAATACACAAAGTCCTCCTACCAGTTGAAAGTATAATTTCCCTATTCCTATTAATTCAGAAGGTAATTGTATTTTTTCTAATATAAATCTCCAAAATATAAAATATACACTTCCTAATAAAATTCCCAATAAAAGATTTACTATTAAAGAAACTGTTATTACCTCTTGAACTCTCTTTTTATTTCTAGCTCCTATAAACTGTGCACACAATATACTTGTCGCTAAGTTGATAAATCCAAAAATAACATTCTGAATATTTAAAACCTGACTTATCCCTCCAACTGCTCCAACTGCTTTATCGCTATAATGCCCTAGCATAATAGTATCAATATTTCCTACTATTGTTATCAAAAGTAACTCAAAAAATATTGGAATTGTTAAAGAAACTAGCGATTTTACTTTTATACTACTCATTTTTCCTCCCCTATTAACCTCATTTCATATCTTCTTATTTTATAATTTTTTTTATAAAAAATCTAGTAAATCTTTCATATTTATTTTTAATAATTGTAATATAAAAAATTATTGAACATAGGTATTTTTCATTAAATATGCTATAATATAAATGTATATAAAATTTTTATAAAGGAGTTTAAAATGGAAGTAATAAGTAAAGATAAACCAAAAGGAAAAGCCTACTCTATTAACAAAAAAATGAAAAAAGCAAAAAGATTAGAGGAAGAAAAAAAGTTTAGAAGACTTACTGAAAATAAAAGAAAAAATGCAGAAAATAGAAAAGAGAGAGCGATAGAGAGAGCTGAAGCACAAAGAGCTTCAGAGGTTATATTAAAAGGTTTTTCTAAAGGAATGTTAATCATTTCAATAGAAGGAAAAGAAGAGAAAAGAGCTCCTCTATTTGATAAGAAAAAAATTACTAAGAAAAATATTGAAGATGAGATAGATAATTTTGAAATAAAACTCTACGGAAGTAACTGGAAAATATCTATACTAGAGGGATATGAAGATATCAGAGAACAACTAATTTGGGAAATTTCTGAATTATTATAACTTAAGGAGGATACTATGGAAAAACATCTTTTAAAAAATGGGAAAGAACTTACTATTAGATTAGCTAAAGCTGAAGAAGCACAAGAGTTTTTAAATTATGTTAATCAATGTGGAAAAGAAACTGACTTTTTGAGCTTTGGTAAAGAGGGAATCGGTTTAAATGTAGAGGAAGAGAAAAAATACTTTGAGAGTTTTACTGATAAAAACTTTATGTTGGTTGCTTTAGTTGATAATAAGATAGTGGGAAGCTGTAGTCTTAGAACTAATGAAAGTAGAATGAGATTAAAACATATTGGAGTATTAGGTATAACTATTCTTAAAGATTACTGGGGTATCGGTATTGGAAAATCACTTATTCTATCAGCTATCGAAAAAGGAAAAAAATCGGGACTAACTAGAATAGAATTGTTGACAAGAGTAGATAATGAAAAAGCCATTTCTCTTTATAAAAAACTTGGTTTTGAAATAGAGGGACAATTAAAAAATGCTGTCTATATAGATGGTAAATATTTTGATAATTATATAATGGGATTGATAATCTAATGAAACTAGAAAAAAATTTTTTCTTAGTAGATGGAGTAACTCTTGCTAAAAATCTTTTAGGAAAAGTGCTTGTTAGAAAAATAGATAATAAAATTTTAAAAGCTAGAATAGTAGAAACTGAAGCCTATATGGGACCCCTAGATAAAGCAGCTCATTCTTACAAAAATAGACGTACTAATAGGACTGAACCTATGTTTCTTGAAGGTGGTCACATATATATTTATCTCATCTATGGTATGTATCATTGCTTAAATATTAGTGCTAATAAAAAAGATATTCCTGAAGCTGTTCTTATTAGAGCGGTTGAGCCTTTAGAAAATATAGAATATATGAAACAATTAAGAAATGTAAAAAAAGATAAAGATATATCTAATGGTCCAGGAAAACTTACAAAAGCATTGGCTATTGATAAAAATCTTAATACTCTTGATATAACTGAAAGTGCAGAGATTTGGTTAGAGGATGATAATTATACTATCACTAATATAATTGAAACTAAAAGAATAGGAATAGATTATGCTGAAGAGTATAAAGATAAACTTTGGCGTTTTTATATTTCAGAAAACAGATATGTATCTGTAAAAATAAATTTCAATTTATTAAATTTATAAAAATAATATATTTTTATTACTATGAATTCCTTCCTTAATATAGTATAATATTTTTATACTAATTTTTAGGGAGGAATTATTTATGAAAAAAAGATTATTTGGTTCATTTTTAACATTGATGACTTTAGTCTCATCAATAGCCCTTGCTGAAGGAAAAGATACTCTTATCATAGCTCAAGCTGCTGAAGCTAAAACTATGGATCCTGTTGCATCTAATGATGTTCCTTCACATAGAGTTTTTCTTAATATTTATGACACTCTTATTCAAAGAGATAAAGATGGAAAACTAGTTCCTGCTCTTGCAGATTCTTGGGAACAAGTAGATCCTCTTACATTAAAAGTAAATCTAAAAAAGGGAATTAAATTTCATAATGGAAACGATTTTAAAGCTAATGATGTAATTTTTTCATTAACTAGAGCTAAAGAAGCTCCAGCACTTATGAGTTTTTTTGGAGATATAGATAAAATTGTAGCATTAGATGATTACACAATTCAAATTACTACAAAACAACCATTTGGACCTCTTGTTAACTATCTTGCACATAAAGGAGCTTCTATATTAGATGAAGAAACAGTAACTGCTGCAGGTCAAGATTATGCACAACATCCTGTAGGAACTGGTCCTTATGAGTTTGTATCTTGGAGATCAGGAGATAGAATTACTTTAAAAGCTAATCCAAATTACTTTGGAGGAAAACCTTTAACTGAAAATGTAATTTTTAGAGTTATTACAGAAGGAACAAATAGAACAATAGCTCTAGAAACAAAAGAAGTTGATATTGCTTATGAAATTGACCCTATCGATTTGCAATTTGTAAAAGGTAATTCAGATTTAGTTCTTATGGAACAACCTGCTATCAATATCAACTATTTAGGATTTAATACAAAGAAAGCTCCTTTTAATAAAGAAGAAGTAAGACAAGCTATTGCTTATGCTATTGATGTTCCTAGTATTATACAAGCTGTATTTTTAGGTTCAGCTACTTCTTCAAATTCTCCAGTAGCTCCTGGAGTACCTGGATATAATCCAAATGCTAAAGAGTATAAACAAAACATTGAAAAAGCTAAGGAGTTATTATCCAAAGCTGGTTTCCCTAATGGTTTTAAAGCTAAAATATCTTTGAATGATACTGGAGTTAGAAAAAATATTGCTGTTATTCTTCAAGATCAATTAAAACAAATTGGAATAGATTTAGAAGTTGAAATTATTGAATGGGGAGCTTACCTTGATAAGCTTGCAAGAGGAGAGCAAGATATGTTCTTATTAGGTTGGTCATCTTCTCCTGATTGTGACTCTGCTCTATATGCATTATTCCATTCTAAACATCATGGAAGTGGAGGAAATAGAACTTACTATACTAACCCTAGAGTAGATGAATTATTAGACTTAGCTAGAGCAAGTACAAACCAAGATGAAAGAAATAAATATTACGGAGAAATTCAAGATATTATTCAAGAAGAACTACCTATGTTTGTCCTTGTAAATCCATTTGATAATGCTGGAATGCAAAACAATATTAAAGGTTTCTATCTTGATCTTGAAAGCGAACATCGTTTATTAAATGTTAGTAAAGAATAATAATTAAATAATATAAAAATATTTTAAGTTTAATTTATAAGGCTGTTGCAATTTAATAAGTTGCAACAGCCTCTTTATTATATAATAATTACTCTTTAAAAAATGTATTAAATAATAAAAATAAAAGAGTTTAACTTTTTATAGCTAAACTCTTTTTCATTAAATATCTCAATTATTTATTTTCTTTTTTTATAGATTTCATAAAAGCTATTGCACAAATTGCTGCTAATATTATTCCTGCTATATTTCCAACTAACTCAACTGTATTTGTAGGAACTCCTTTAAAGAATCTTACAAATCCTTCTGGAGCTATTATAATATACGAAGTAACTACTACTGTCATATATATTGCTGGAATAAGAGCAATCTTATAATTTTTACCTTGATTACTTAAATATTTAGCTGCAGCCCAAAGTGCTATTGTAGCTAATGTTTGGTTAGACCAACTGAAATATCTCCATAAAATATTAAAATCTATAAAACATAATGCAATACCTATTACAAATAAAGGAATAGCAACAACGAATCTATTTACGATAGGTCCTTGTTTATATCCTATAGCATCTGCTATTGTAAGTCTTGCACTTCTAAAAGCAGTATCTCCTGAAGTTATTGGACATGCTACAACTCCTAATATTGCTAAAGCTCCTCCAACTTTTCCTAATACACTACTTGAAATTCTATTTACAACAACTGCTGCTCCTCCTTGTCCAAGAGCTTCTCCTAATCCTTCAGTTCCACCAAAGAATGACATTGCAGCTGCAGCCCAAATAAGAGCAACTATACCTTCTGCAATCATAGCCCCATAGAAAACTCTTCTACCTTGTTTTTCATTTCCAAGGCATCTTGCCATCATTGGAGATTGAGTTGCATGGAAACCACTTATTGCTCCACAAGCTATAGAAATACATAGATATGGGAATACTGAAACACCTTTTGGATGATAATTTTGTAAAGCTATCTCTGGAATCTCATATCCTTGAACTACTATTCCAACTCCTATACCAACAGCCATTATTAATAGACATATACCAAATACTGGATATATTCTACCTATTACTTTATCTATTGGAAGAACAGTAGCTATTAAATAGTAAATAATTATTATTCCTACAAAAGCTATAGTTGGTACAGATTTGATTAAATCATGCAAAATTGCAGCTGGACTTGTTACAAATACAACTCCTACTAAAACTAATAATACTACAGAAAAAACTCTCATTAATTTTTTTGCTTTATCACCAAGGTTTTCTCCTACTAACTCTGCAACACTAGCTCCATCTCTTCTAAGAGACATCATACCAATTAAATAGTCATGCACTGCTCCTGCAAAAATACAACCAAACACTATCCAAATAAATGCTGCTGGTCCCCACATTGCTCCTGCAACTGCTCCAAATATAGGTCCTGTTCCTGCTATATTTAAGAATTGAATTAAGAAAGTTTTCTTTTCACTCATCTCAATATAGTCTACTCCATCTTCCAATCTTTTAGCTGGTGTAAGAGCATTTTCATCTGGTCCAAAAATTCTTTCTACAATTTTTCCATAAATAAAATAACCTACTACTAAGGCAATAATTGAAACAATAAAACTAATCATAAACCTGTCCTCCTGTTATATTTTTTTACATTTTGAATGTATTTTACTTCTTAATAATTATTTTACTCTATTTTATTTTTTTTTATTGATTTTCATACTAAATTGCATTTTTTTATACTTAAAATGCAAAATATCAACCTTAATTTGCTTTTTAAATAAATTTATTTATGGTATAATCTTTCTAATAGGGGTGATTTGAGTGTTTGAATTAACAAGTAGACTTTTGAACAATCTTGGATACATTATTGCTTTAGCTTTTTTCTTTACTAAATTTAAAAGAGCTAAGAATATTTTTACTAAGAAAGAATATACTAAAACTGATATTATATTACTTTCAATATTTTTCTCATTTCTTTCAATTATAGGAACATATACTGGTATTTATTATCGAGGTGCTATTGTTAATACTAGAAATATAGGTGTTGCTGTAGCTGGAATAATAGGTGGTCCTCAAGTAGGAATAATAACAGGAATGGTTGCTGGGATACATAGATTTTTTGTTGATATAGAAAGTCCTACTACTATTGCTTGTGGTATTTCATCTATTTTAGGGGGATTTATTACTTCTGTCTTTTTTAAAAAAACCAATGAAAAAAATTGCTATATATATGGTTTTATTAGTGGCTTTTTAATTGAAAACCTCAGTATGCTATTAATACTTCTCACTGGTTTTTTCCTTTATGACTTTGTAATAGCTATAGATATTGTAAAAAATATTTATTTACCTATGATTTTAGCTAATGCCTTAGGAGTATCTATTGTTATTATCATAATAGAAGATTTAATTTCTGAAAAAGAGATTATGGCTGGTAAACAGGCTAAACTTGCTTTAGAAATTGCAAATAAATCTCTTCCTTATATAAGGAAAGGTAATAGTTTAGACGAAGTTTGTAAAATAATACTTGAATCTTTAGAAGCAAAAGTTGTTGTTATCACTGATGATAAAAATATTATAGCTAGCCATCTTATTTCTGATGAATATATTTTAAATCATAGTGAAATTAAAAGTAGTGCCACTAAACAAGTGTTAAAAACTGGAGAGTTTTTAATACTTGGAAAGGAAGAAAGTGATATTATAGATTTTCAGTGTATTAGTGGTAATATTAAATCTTGTATTATACTTCCTCTTTTTCAAGAGGAGAAAAAAATCTCTGGTACTTTAAAACTATATTTTGATACTCCTAAATTTGTTACAGCTAGAAAGCAGTATTTAGCTGAAGGATTATCTATGCTTTTATCTACACAAATAGAGCTAAGTAATATAGAAAATTTTAAAGCTATGGCTAAAGAAGCAGAGTTAAAAGCTCTACAAACTCAAATAAATCCTCATTTTTTATTTAATGCTCTTCATACTATTTCCTCTTTCGTAAGAATAGAACCAGATAGAGCAAGAGAAATAATTATAAATCTTTCTACTTACTTGAGATACAATTTAGAAAATTTTTCTAGATTACTCTCTTTAAAAGATGAATTAAGTCAAGTTGAAGCTTATATAAATATTGAAAAGGCAAGATTTGGAGATAAAATAAAAGTTATCTATAATATTCCTGAAAAATATATGAATATACAATTACCTAGTTTAATAATTCAACCTCTTGTGGAAAATAGTATTAAACATGGTATACTAAAACGTAGAGAAGGAGGAACTATAGCTATATCAGTTTCTGAAAATAAAGCTGAATATATTATAAGTATAGAAGATGATGGAGTAGGAATAGAGCAAAGTATTATAGATGGAATTGATGATAAAATAGAAAAAAATATAGGTTTAAAAAATGTTCATAATCGTTTAAAAATTCTTTATGGAAAAGGATTAAATATAAAAAAATTAGAAAGAGGAACCAAAATAACTTTCTATATAAGTAAGGAGGACAAATGTTAACTTGTGTAATAGTAGAAGACGAATTTCCTGCAAGAGAAGAACTTAAATATTTTCTTACTAAACATAAGGAAATATCCTTAGAAAAAGAATTTGAAAATCCTATCGATTCTTTAAAATATCTCCAAGAAAATAAAGTTGATGTTGTTTTTTTAGATATAAATATGCCTGAATTAGATGGAATGAGCTTAGGAAAAATTTTAACAAAGCTTAATCCAAATATAAAAATAATATTTATTACTGCATATAGAGATTATGCTGCAGAAGCTTTCGAAATAAAAGCTTTTGACTATCTTTTAAAACCATATTCAGAAAAGAGAATAACTGAAGTACTCAATAATTTAACAATGATAAAAGATAACTCCCCTACAAAAGAAGTGGAAAAAATTAATAAGGTAACTGTCTTTCTTGATGAAAAAATGGTAGTTTTATCTTTAGATGAAATATATTATATTGAAGTTTCAGAAAAAGAAAGTTTAGTATATACTCAAAATGAAATATATACTTCTAAATTAAAAATTTCTAAATGGGAAGAAATTCTCCCCAAAAATAAATTCTATAGAACACACAGAGCTTATATTGTAAATTTAGACAAAATAAAAGAAGTAGAACCTTGGTTTAATGGAACTTTTGTTTTAAAAATTCAAGATTTAAAGTTTAAAGTCCCTGTTAGTAGAAATAATATAAAAGAATTTAAAGAACTGTTAAGTATTAAGTAAACTTTGAAAAATTGTAATTTTTCTCTCAATTTTATATTTTTTTAAAATTTTTTTCAAAAAAATATAAAGTTTTTTTGTTTTTTATGATATAATCTTTGGTGATTGTAATTTTAAAAAAAGGAGAACAAATTAATGGGAACAAAAAAACTTAACTGGCGTACTTTAGCAATGATGGGATTCACAGTAGTTTGGGGATTTGGAAATGTTGTTAATAACTATGCCAATCAAGGTCTTACAGTTGTAGTTTCATGGCTACTAATACTTACTTTTTATTTCTTACCTTATGCTTTAATGGTAGGAGAAATGGGATCTGTATTTGAAAATAAAGGTGGAGGAGTATCGAGCTGGATAGGTTCAACTTATGGTCCAATGATAGCTTATCTTGCTGGATGGACATATTGGGTAGTACATATTCCCTATCTTGCACAAAAGCCTCAAGGAGCATTAGTTGCTCTTAGTTGGGTATTTTTCCAAAATGGAGATATGATTAAAAATTTTAATCCTTTAATCTTACAGAGTATTGTACTTGCTATTTTTCTATTTTTCTTATGGTTATCTGCTAAAGGAATTAACTCACTTAAAAAAATAGGAGCTCTTGCTGGAACTTCTATGTTCTTTATGGGAATACTATATATTCTTCTAACAGTAGCAGCACCTTCTATTGTAGGTGCAACTTCTGCCACTACAGATTGGAGCTTAACTACTTTTATGCCAAAATTTGATTTTGTATATTTTACTACAATATCTATGTTAGTATTTGCTGTAGGTGGATGTGAAAAAATATCACCATATGTAAAAGAAGTTGATAATCCTAGTAAAAATTTCCCTAAAGGAATGATAATACTAGCTGCTTCTGTTGGAGTATCTGCTCTTCTTGGTTCACTTGCTATGGGAATAATGTTTAATAGTGGAAATATTCCAGCTGACCTTAAAATGAATGGACAATACTATGCTTTTAAACTTTTAGGAGAATACTATGGTTTAGGAAATCTTTTAATGATTTTATATGCTATTGCTAATACATTAGGACAAATATCTGCTCTTATGTTTTCAATAGATGCTCCACTAAAAATGCTGATTGGAGAGGGAGATAAAAACTTTATACCTCATTCTTTTACTAAAACTAATGAGTATGGTGCCCCTATTAATGGATACAAATTAACTGCTGTGTTAGTTGGTATTCTAATCATTATTCCTGCCCTTGGTATTGGAGATATGAATAATCTTTATAACTGGCTTTTAGATTTAAACTCTATAGTTATGCCACTTAGATATTTATGGGTATTCTTAGCTTATATTGGACTTAGAGGATTTATTAGAAATAAAGGACTTATGGAAAAGGCAACATTTAAATTTATTACTAGTGATAAAGTTGCTACTTTAGTTGGAGTTTGGTGCTTTGTATTTACAGCTTTTGCTTGTTTAATGGGTATTTTCCCTAAAAACGTTGAAACATTTAGTTCAGAATGGATTTTCCAAATTACTTTAAATATTTTAACACCTCTTGTACTTATAGGACTTGGATTTATTCTTCCTAGAATTGCTAAAAAACAAAATAGATAAATTTGACATTTCTCCTTATCTGATGTATTATGTATACATAGTACATTTATAAGGAGATTTTTTATGATTATTGAAAAAAATAAATCAATGCGTGAAAAAGTATATGACACTTTGAAACAAATGATTATAGATGGAGTTATAAAACCTGGAGAAAGAATTATTGAAACTGAATATTCTAATAAGTTCCAAATTAGTAGAACTCCAATTAGGGAAGCTATTAGAATGTTAGAATTAGAAGGTTTAGTTGAAAGTCAAACTACTGGTGGTGTTATTGTTAAAACTCTTACAAGGGAAGAGATTTCAGAAATTTATAAAATTAGAATTGCACTAGAATCACTTATAATAGAAGAAATTATTAAAAAAATCAACAATCAGGATATCAAAAAATTAGAAAAAGTTTTAAAAAATACAAAAAAAGCTTTTGAAGTTAAAGATATTGAAAAAGTTTTCTCTCTATTTACAGAATTTAACCAAATATTATATGATATTGCCTCTCTTCCAAAAGTAACTGGTATGATTAATAATATCAACTTATACCTTAAAAGGTTTAGGAAGCTGTCTATTGATAATCCTTCTAGAAAAGAAGAAGCCTTTGAAGATCACGTCCAAATTTTAGAAGCAATAAAAAATAAAGAATTAAGTACCGCTATTTCTATAAATAGAATGCATTTAGAAAAATCTATGAATTTTATTCTTTCAAAATTATCTGCATAACTCAAGTATTTCAAATAAGGAAAGATTCTATTCTTTCCTTATTTATTTTTTTTATTTACTTCAAATATTTTTCCAAAAATCAAAGTCATTAAATTTAAACAAAAACTTAAAATTAAAAGATAATTTCCTATTTCCCCACCCATAATTTTAGAGATAAAAGCAAGTGTTCCACCAATTATTATAGCTAAAATTACAATTTTTTTATTAGTAGTATAACCTAAAATACCTAATAAAGTTGGTATAATAAAAGCTCCTGAATATATAGCAACTGCCATTAATAACGCTCCTAAAATATTTTTTAAATATAAAGCAATTATAATAGAAAATATTCCTAAAATTACTACCATTATTCTTGTTAATAACATAGCTTTTTTACTTCTTAAATCTTGTATAAATGTCTGTGAAAAAAGTGATGAAGCTGTTAAAAGAGTAGTATCTGCTGAAGAAATAACAGCTGACAACAAACCAAAATATAAAAAAATTGAAGTTACTTTATTTAATTTTTTTTCTGCAATTATAAGTAATATAGAACTATTATTATTTATTTCACCCAAAAATTTTGCTCCATAAATTCCTATTGCAGCTAAAATAAATCCTACTGGTATTAAAACTAACACCACTATTATTATGGAATTTTTCATAACTTTCATATCTCTAGCACAAAATAATCTAGAATATATATCTGGTCCTACTAAGCAAGTAGTTGAATATGTTAATATTAAAATTAAAACATCAATATAATTAAATTTATTATTTATAATCCCTAGGCTATTTATCTCTTTTATATCAACACCTATATAACCTATAGTTGCTAATAAACCAAATAATATAAATAATAGTTGAATAAAATCAGTTTTTATAATTGAAAGTTGTCCCCCCATATAAGTATAAATTATAAAAACTACACCACTTAACCAAACTCCTTGAGTATAATTCAGTGGACAAAGTATCATTATTATTTTTGCTGCCCCCATAATTTGAGAAGCTACTATTCCTATCCAAGCTATTGGTATTATAAAAGAAGCTAATTTTTGCACTTCAATTCCATAAGTTTTCCCCAAAATTTCTGGTAAATTATATCCTTGAAATTTATTTAGATATTTCAATAGTGGATATAATAAAATCAATCCAATGGCAGCTGATAACATCAACCAACTTCCTGCCCACCCTACATTATAAGCAAAATCTACGCTTCCTATAATGGCTGAACTTCCTAAAATAGTAGCTAATAAACTCCCAGCTATTTGTAAACTACTTCCTTGTCTACCTGCAATAAAAAAATCTTCATAATTTTTTATTTTTTTATAAGAAATTCCTCCAATAATTAAAATTAAAATAAAATATAAAAACACCAATTTTACTTCCAACTTTCCTCCTTAATCTTTAATACAAAAGGGAGAAAATTATTTTCCCCCTTATCAATACATTTATTTTACTTGTTTTATAACATCAATTACTGTTCCATCTCTATATTCAACAACTGCTACTATTTGATCTTGATATTCAGTTTTTTCTGGAGTTCCAGTCATCTTTTCAACTTCTTCTTTTAAATCTTTTATGTCTTTTAATTCTATTCCAGCATTTGTTAAAGCTTCTATTAAATCTGGTCTTCTAGGATTTACACAAATTCCTCTCTCTGTTACTAAAACATCAATAGTTTCTCCTGGAGTTATAACATTTGTTACTTTATCAGTAACTATTGGAATTCTTTTTCTCATTGTAGGTGCAACTACTACTGTTAATTTAGCTCCTGCTGCAGTATCTGGTGCTCCTCCTATTGCTCCCATTATTAATCCATTTGAACCTGTTAATGAGTTAATATTAAATTCAGTATCTATTTCAGTTGCTGATAATATCATTACATCTAATTGATGTGCACTACATCCTTTATTATGCGGATTTGCATACATAGATGCTGACATCTCTATATGCGCTGGATTTTTTATTAATGAACTAGCTGTCGCTCCATCAAAACTTTGAGTATCTAATAAAGCTTCGAAATATCCTTCTTCTAAAAATTCAACCATTGTTGAAGTTATTCCTCCAGCTCCAAATGAACCTTTTATATTATTTGTTTTCATATATTCTTTTAAGTATTTACAAACTGCTAGAGATGAACCACCTGAACCAGCTTGGAATGAAAATCCATTTTTTATATATCCTGATGCTATTAATACTTCAGAAGCTTTTTCAGCAATTAATAATTCTTGTGGATTTTTTGTTATTCTAGTTGCTCCAGTAGCTATTTGACTAGGGTCTCCAATTGACTCTACTTCAACTACATAGTCTACTTGTGTCATAGGAATACTTATTCTTTTTAAAGGAAATGGCATTAAGTTATCTGTAATTGCTACTACTTTATCAGCATATTGTGCATCTACCATAGCATACCCCATAGCTCCAAATGCTGCCTTTCCTTCGGCACCATTCATATTTCCCATATTGTCACAAGCTGGAGCAGCTATAAATGCAACATCTATTTTTAAATCTCCAGCTTCAATTGCTCTAGCTCTTCCACCATGTGTTCTAAATACTATTGGTTTCTTTAAAATATTATTTTTTGATACTTCTTTTGCAATCTCTCCTCTTAATCCAGAGGTACTAATTCCAGTAACAACTCCACTTCTTATATGTTCAATTAATGGTTCATGAACTTTAGTTAAAGATGAACAAGCTAGATTTATATTTTTTATTCCTAAAGCAGCTATTTCATCCATTACCATATTAAGAACATAATCTCCATTTCTTAAGTGGTGGTGAAAAGAGATAGTCATTCCATCTTTTAATTCACATTTTTCAATTGCTTCTCTTATAGATGATAAAAGTTTTGATTCTCCTGGTTTAGAAAATCCTTTTACAGTTGCATACTTTCTTCCAACTGGTTCAGTAGAAAAAGGTCCTGCATAAGGTTTTACTTCTCCATACCCTTCAATATATGTTGGGATTTCTCTATTTACTTTATTTAATACAGTTTTTATTTCCAATTTTTTCTCCTCCTACACAATTATTTAATCATACCAGCACTTTTTGCTAATCTAACAACTTTTTCAGCCTTTGCGATAACTGGAATATCAACCATTTTTCCATTTACAGTTATTACTCCACCTTTACTGATATCAGCGGCTTCTGCTGCTTTTACTATTTCTAATGATTTTTCTAATTCTTCCTTAGTAGGAGTAAAGATTTCATGTACTATTTTTACTTGTGAAGGGTGGATACATGATTTTCCTGCAAATCCCATATTTGCTGATGTTTTTACTTCATTTCTAAATCCTTCTTCATCATCTAAATCAGACCATACTGTATCTATAGCATCTACACCAGCTATTGCTGCTGCCATTACTACAAGACTTCTTGCCATAAATATCTCTTTTCCCTCTTTTGTTCTTTCTGCTCCAAGAGTTCTAGTAAAATCTTCAGCTCCAAAAGAGATTGATGTTACTCTTGGAGAAGCTGTTGCTATACTTACAGCATTCATAACTGCTAGTGGAGTTTCTAATGAACATTGAATTTTACAGCTTCCTACCTCTATTCCATGTTCTTTTTCTACTTCTGTTAATAAATCATCTAACTCTTTTACTTGCTCTGGTTTTTCACACATAGCTAATCTCATTCTTCTAAGTCCAGCTGGAACTAATACTCTAACATCATCTTCTCCAAATTCTGTACTTAATGGATTTATTCTTGCAAAAATTTCTGTTTTTCCATAATCTACAGTTTTTAATGCTTCCGCTAATAAATCTCTTGCTGCATCTTTTTCTGCATATTTTACAGCATCTTCTAAATCAAATAGAACACAGTCTGGTCCATATAGATGAGCTGTAACTAACATTTTTGGATTATTTGCTGGAGAAAATAACATGGTTCTTCTTGCTCTTTTTTCCATTATTTTACCTCCTTTCCTGCCATAGCTCTTCTAACAGCAGTTCTTGTTCTTCCTTTTATTACAAAGTCAAGAGCTCCAAAGTCTTGAACTAATACTTTAGCATTTTCTACCTTCATCTCTGAAAGTACTTCTCTTACTGCTTTTTCCATTAATTTCCCAAACATCTTTTTTAATTTTGATTCTATTATTACTTCTATTCCAGTAACATTTAAATCAACTGTTACTAAAACATCTGAATCTTTTTCATTACCACAAACTCCTACCATTTCTATGTCTCCTTTTTTATTATATTTTATATTAAGATTAATTTAAAGCCCACTTTAATTCAGCTAAAACACATTTAATAATATTCCAGCTGCTACTGCTGACCCTATTACTCCTGCAACATTTGGTCCCATTGCATGCATTAATAAGAAATTTGCTGGATTTTCTTCTTGTCCTACTTTTTGTACTACTCTTGCTGCCATTGGTACTGCTGATACTCCTGCTGCCCCTATCATTGGATTTATTTTTCCTCCTGATAGTTTGCACATTATCTTTCCAAATATTACTCCTCCTGCTGTTCCTACCGAGAAAGCTGCTAACCCTAATACTATTATCTTCAGTGTTTGAGGATTTAAAAATGCTTCTGCATTTGCTTTTGCTCCTACTGTCAATCCTAAGATTATTGTTATCATATACATCATTGTATTGGTTGCTGTTTCTGCTAATTTTGGTACTACTCCTGATTCCTTTATTAAGTTTCCAAACATTAACATTCCTACTAACGAAGCTGCACTTGGTAATAATAATGATACTAATACTATTACTACTATCGGGAATACTATCTTTTCATTTTTACTTACTACTCTTGCTTGTTCCATCTTTATCATTCTTTCTTCCTTAGTAGTTAGTAATCTTATGATTGGTGGTTGAATGATTGGTACTAGTGCCATATATGAATATGCTGCTAATGCTATTGGTCCTAGTAGATTAGGTGCTAATTGTGATGTTAAATATATTGCTGTAGGTCCATCTGCTCCTCCTATTATTCCTATTGATGCTGCTTCTGGTCCTGTAAATCCCAATGCTATTGCTCCTAAGAATGAGAAGAATATTCCTAACTGTGCTGCTGCTCCTAGTAGAATACTCTTAGGATTTGCTATTAATGGTCCAAAATCTGTTCCCGCTCCTACACATAGGAAAATCAATGGTGGATAAATTCCTAACTCTGTTCCTTTATAGAGATAGTAGATTAATCCTCCTTTATCCATTAATCCTGCTAAAGGTAAATTTACTAATAACATTCCTGTTGCTATTGGTATTAATAAGTAAGGTTCATAACCTCTCTTTATTGCTAAATATAAGAATACACATGATATTAGTATCATTATTATTTCTTTATATGTTAATACAGAGAAACCTGTGCTTCCTATAAAATCTATTAATATATTAAGCATTGCTTTCCTCCTTTAAATTATAATGTTACTATTGCATCTCCTAATTCTACTTGTGTTCCTTTGGTTACATTTATTGCTGATACTACTCCTGATTTTGAAGAGAATATTTCTGTCTCCATTTTCATAGCTTCTAATACTGCTACTAAATCTCCCTCTTTTACTGTATCTCCTACTTTTACTTTTATATCTACTATTACACCTGGCATTGGTGCATCTACTGTTTCCCCATTTGATGATAATGGCACTGCCGATGCTGGTGCTGTTTGTATTGGTTTACTTTCTGTTACTACTTTACCATCTACAGCTTTTACCTCTTCTAATTCTACTTCATATACTTTCCCATTAACTTTTACTTTATATATTTTTTTCATTATTTCCTCCTAAATTTGTTTTATACTTACTATTTTAAAATTATTGTTTTTATTTTCTCCTGTAGCTTCCATTGAAGCAACTATTGCTGCTACTAACATATCTTGGTCTTTTTCTAATTCTTCAAAAGTTATTCCTTTTGTATTTGCAACAACTTTTGCTGGAGTTGTAACTGTTTTAGCTATTACTTTCTTTTCTACTGATTTTTCTTTAAATACTAATTTAAATACACTTAATACTAATGAAATTACATATAGTAGTAGAAATACTATCAGCATTGATATTACTGAAAGTTGAACTCCTTCAAAAAAACTCATATTTATGTTCACTCTTTTCCCTCCCTATATAAATAAATTTATCTCATACTCTTCTACTTGAGGTTTATCTCTATTTTCTAAGAACTTTTTAGCATTTTCTGGGAATAATGCATACATCAGTACATCTTCTGTAGATTTTGCAAGTTCTCCAATCTCTTTTGTTAATTTTTCCATTTCTGGTTCTATTAAATCTGCTGGCCTACATTTTAAAGGTTCTACATCACCTATTATTTTCTTTTGAATCTCTTTATCTATTGGTGCTGGTGTCATTCCATATAATCCTTTTACATAATCTCTTATCTCTTTTGGAATAACTTTATATCTCTCTCCTAATAATACATTAAACACAGCTTGAGTCCCTACCATTTGTGAAAGTGGCGTTACTAATGGAGGGTATCCTAAATCTTTTCTTACTCTTGGTATTTCCTTTAATACATCTTCATATTTATTTAAAGCTTTTTGTTGCTCTAATTGAGACATCAAGTTTGATAACATTCCACCAGGCACTTGATAAGCTAATGTTTTTGGCTCTGTATCCATTACTTTTGGATTTAAAATTCCCTCTGTTCTATATTTTTCTTTTATAGGCTTAAAGTAATCTGCTATCTCCCCTAATAATTCTAAATTTAATTCTGGATCTCTTTTTGTTCCTTTTAAAAGTTGGGCAAATACTTCTGTAGCTGGTTGGCTTGTTCCTCCTGAAAATGGAGAAATAGCTGTATCTATTATATCTACTCCTGCTTCTATTGCTCTTGTATAAAGAATACTTGCTATTCCTCCAGTACAGTGAGTATGTAATTCCACAGGAAGTTTAGTAACATTTTTTATCATCTTAATCAATTCATATCCAGTTTCTGGCATTAATATCCCTGCCATATCTTTAATACAAACAGAATCTACTCCCATTCTTTCCAATTCTAAAACTTTTTTAACATAATATTCTACAGTATGAACATCGCTTGTAGTATATGCAATGCACCCTTGACAATGCCCATTATATTTTTTTACAGCTTTTATTGTTGTCTCTAAATTTCTATAATCATTTAAAGCATCAAAAGCTCTTATTATATCTATTCCATTTTCAATAGATTTTTTTACAAACTCTTCTACTACATCATCTGCATAATGTTTATATCCAAGTAAATTTTGTCCTCTAATAAGCATCTGTAATTTTGTTTTCTTTACTTTAGCTCTTATAGCTCTTAATCTTTCCCATGGATCTTCATTTAAAAATCTAATACAAGCATCAAAAGTTGCTCCTCCCCAAACTTCTAATGAATAATATCCAGCATTATCCATCTTTTCTAAGATAGGAAGTATCTCTTCTGTTTTCAATCTTGTAGCTATTAATGATTGATGTCCATCTCTTAATGAAGTTTCTGTTATTTTTAACTTCAATTTTATCCCTCCTTGATTTTATAAATATTTCAACATCTATACTCTTAGCTAATTTCTAACTTCTTCTAAATATTTTTTAGCTCCTCTTGTCATATATGGTGTTATTGATGTGAGAATAAATTTTGCTCCCCATTCTATAGCTCTCTTTGCTTCTTCTGAGTTATTTACAAATATTCCTGCTATCTTTCCTACTTTATTTATTTTTTCAATTGTTTCTTTTATTGTCTCTAGAACCTTTGGATCTGAACTTGAATATCCCATTGATGCCGCTAAATCGTTTGGTCCTATAAAGAACATATCTATTTCTTCTATTGATAGAATTTCATCTAAATTTTTTATTGATTGTGCTGTTTCTACCTGAATACTTATAAATGATTCTTCATTCGATTTTTTTAAATATAGATTTTTATCTTCTATCATCCCATAACGAGCCGCTCTTGTAAAAAATGCTATACCTCTATCTCCTTGAGGTGCATATAATGAAGCTTTTACTATATTTCTTGCATCTTCAGCTGTATTTATTACTGGAATTAATATCCCTTCTGCTCCCATATCCAAAGCCTTATGTATATTCTCAACATTATCATGAGTACACCTTACTATTGCTGGTACTCCCTGACATTGTGCTGCTCTTACCATATCTAATATAGTTGATTGATTTAAAATCCCATGTTCATTATCAATAACTATAAAATCAAATCCTAAAAGAGCTGTATATTCAGCTATATCTGCTAATCCAAAAGTTACAAACGAACCAAATAAAATATCTTGTTTTATTTTTTCTTTAAACTTCATACTTCAACTCCTAATTCTGTATTTCTATTTGTATATTGTATACAGTATTTATAAGATGATTATATTGCATTTTATATTATTTGTCAATACATTTTTTCTACTATTTTTTATCCTCATATACACATATATCTGACCATTAAGATTGGATATAATACAAAAAAAATAAAAAACTATTGACTTTTTAAAAAAAAATTGTATACTGTATATTAAGATATATTAGATTCTGTATGCAGAATGCTGTGTGTCTTGGGAAGATAATAACTAATGCTTGCAAGCTTAAATTTTACTCCCTGTTTACAAGGAAAATTTAATAAAGGAGATTTGATATGGCGAAAAAAACTTTTTCTGAATTATTTAGTCCCAAAGAAAGTAAATGGAGTGGACTATCATTACCTATGTTTTTAGTTCTATTAATATTAGTTGCTTTAGCAGTTTATGTTCCATTTGGTGGAAAAGAACTTGCTTTTGTTAGACCAAACTTTTTAATTATCTTTACTATATTAGCTGTTTTTGGTGTTCTTTTTGGAGAAATTGGAGATAGAATTCCTTTCTGGAACGACTATATTGGTGGGGGTACAGTTTTAGTATTTATAGCTTCAGCAGTAATGGGAACATATCAACTAGTTCCAGCTAAACTTTTAGATTCTATTAATGTATTTTATGGTGAACAACCTGTTAACTTCCTAGAGATTTTCATTCCTGCATTAGTAGTTGGTTCTGTTCTTACTGTAAATAGAAACGTTCTAGTTAAAGCTATCTCTGGATATATACCATTAATCTTAATAGGTGTAATAGGAGCAAGTATTGGTGGAATACTAGCTGGATTAATTTTTGGAATAAGTCCACTAGATGTTATGATGAACTATGTTCTTCCTATAATGGGAGGAGGTACTGGTGCTGGTGCTATTCCTATGTCAGAAATGTGGGCTCAAAAAACTGGTAGACCTGCAAGTGAATGGTTTGCTTTTGCAATATCTATACTTACAGTTGCTAATGTAATTGCTATACTTACTGGAGCTCTTCTAAATAAATTAGGATTCAAATATACTTCTCTTACAGGAAATGGTAACTTAATTGTTGAAGAGGGTAAAGAAGTAGTTAAAGATGAAGAGATAAAAATGGAAGTTGGACAAAAAGAAACTGCTGCTGCATTTATTTTCACTGGTGCAATATTTATGTTTTCTCATATTTCATCAGTTATTTGGTCTTCTTTTGGATTCTCTTTTGAAATGCATAGACTTGCATTCTTAGTAATCTACTGTATTATTCTTAATATACTTAATGTTGTTCCACCAACTTTAAAAGCAGGAGCTAAACACTTACAAACTTACTTCTCTAAATATACTATTTGGGTATTAATGGGTGCCGTTGGTTTTGGTACTGATGTTCAAGAGATTATAAATTCTTTGACTTTTGGAAATTTAGTTATAGCTATAGCTATAGTTTTTGGTGCTGTTGCTTTCATTATGATAGTTGCAAGAAAAATGAAATTTTATCCTATTGAAGCTGCTATCACTGCTGGACTTTGCATGGCAAATAGAGGTGGTTCTGGAGATGTAGCTGTGCTTGGAGCTGCTAATAGAATGGATTTAATGCCATTTGCTCAAATCTCTTCAAGAGTTGGAGGAGCAATGATGTTAATTCTAGGTTCATTTATGTTTGGGCTATTTGCTTAACTTAATCATTATACTATTTTGAATACTGTTACAATTATAAACTTATAGCAGTAGCTTTTGTAGAATAAATAATTTTTTATAAATAAAAATTTAAAACCTCTCTTGATTATTAGTTAATTATATTACATGATTATATTAATATCAAGGAGGTTTTTTATACCTAAAGAAGCTACTAGAAATATTATTAAATCTCAACCCTAATACTATCTATTCTTTTCTTGAGAATAATATAAAAGATTTTCTTCAAGAATCTTTGAAATAGAACTTAATATTCCATGTGATAAAAATGCTGAATTTGAATCTCATATCGCACATAAGTATTCGCATAATATTTCTAATTTAAATAAAAGAGAAGATATCCATAGTAAAAAAAGTAGACTATGTTGTATTAGAAGTTTGGCAAAAAGGAAAAAATATATTAGGAATCTATACTAGAGTTAATGAAAGTTCAAAGTTTTGATTAATGGAATTAGTGGAGAGGTTATATCTGTGTATAATAAATTTAATAGAAAAATAGAAATTAGGATATGCAAGAGACTGGTACTTAATTAGAGGACAATTGGCAATAGAATATGAAGAGAGACTGAAAAACACCTAAGTTCTTCAGTCTCTACTAACTAGGTTAATTTCTAATAATCAAGAGAGTAAATACACAAAATTAATTACACTCTCATTTTTTGTTATAAAAATTAAATTCTAATTTTCTTATAAAAAAAGCTACTCAATAAGTTTTTCAACTCATTGAGTAGTTTTTATATTTTAAGAGAGTTAATGGTTAATTTAGGTATCAGACAATTTTTTATACTTTTTTAGTTCTTTGACCGTAAGTTTTAAACTTTTCAGCCATTAGAGCCATCTCTTCATCTGGTAATACTACTGGTTCTCCTATACTTTTTGCCATATAATAAATTTGTGAACAATACTCTATCTCTTCTATTATATTAAAAGCATTTAATAAGTCATTAGCTCCTGCTAATATTCCATGGTTAGCTAATATTACAGCTCTTCTATCCATCATAGCTTTAGTTGCATTTACTGCTAACTCATGACTTCCATAAGTTGCATATTCAGCACATCTTACATTTTTTCCAGCTACTGCTATCATATAATGAGTTGCTGGTAGTTCCCAACGTAAACAAGCTAATACTGTTGCATAAGTTGTATGAGCATGAATTACAGCATCTAAATCTGTTCTTTCTTTATATTGTAATAGGTGCATCTCCCATTCACTTGAAGGTAATCTATCCCCCTCTACTATATTTCCTTCTAAGTCCATTATTACTATATCTTCTGGTTGAATTTCAAAGAAATCTATTCCTGATGGAGTTATAGCCATATATCCAGTTTCTCTATCAAAAACACTTAGATTTCCTCCTGTTCCTTTTGTAAGATTTGATGTAACTAATTTTTTTCCATATTCTACAATCTCTTTACGAGCTTTTTCCATTAACATAATTCTATCTCCTTAATTCTATTTTAATTTTATATATTATTTAAATAATGGTCCATAGTTTTGACATGCTCTATAATCTTGTCCTTCTTTATCCATTCCAAATGCATTCCAAGCTGCTGGTCTAAATATTTTTTCCTCTGGTACATTATGAGCTGCTACTGGTATTCTTAAGATAGAAGCTAAAGTTATTAAATCAGCTCCTATATGTCCATGAACTATTGCTCCGTGGTTAGCTCCCCAGTTGTTCATTACATCATAAGCAGTTTTAAACATTCCCTTTTCTCCATTACAGATAGGTGCAAACCATGTACATGGCCAAGTATAATCTGTTCTTTTCCATAATTTTTCAGTTACTTCTTGAGGTAATTTTATACTGTATCCCTCTGCTATTTGTAACATTGGTCCTAATCCTTTTACAAGATTTAATCTAATCATAGTCATTGGCATCTCTGCATCGGTTAAGAATCTTGAAGAATATCCTCCACCTCTAAAATATCCTAAGTCTGCTGGGTTCCATGTAGTTGCTTCTAAACATTTCTTTACATCTTTCTCAGTCATATCATAGAAAGGTTTTATACATCTATTTCCATTCTCATCTACTGCTTGAGCTGAATAATCTAATGCTGATGCTCCAGAGTTGATTAAATGTAAGAATCCATCTGCTTCTTTTGCTACTCCCTCTAACTCATATCCAGTAACACGTTTTACAGCATCTTTACTCCAGTAAGTTCTAACATCTGAGAAAAGAGGTGCTTTATTAGTTAAAAGTTTTTCAAATAACATCCCTATTCCATTTAGCACGTCATTTTCAGTAGCTAATACCATAGGTTCACGAGTTCCATTCCAGTCAAAGCTAGAGTTTAATAATGCTTCAGCAAAATCTCCATTAGGGTAGAAGTCTGTCCATTGTCTTTGTCCTTGGAATCCTGCAGCTATTGCATTATGTCCAGATCTTTCCTCTTCACATCCTGCTGGTAAATTAGGATTTCCTTTCATTAAATCTTTAATTATTATCATCATCTTAACTACAAATTCCCATTGCTCATCTTTTATTTCACGAGGATTTTGCATTCCTTCTGGGTTCTTATCAAAACCTTCCTTACAATATTTCTTAGTCCATTCCATAGCTTTTTTGAACTCTTCTTTATCATAAATTTCTTCAGTCATTCTTCTGATAATCTCTACCTCATCAACTGATTCTACTCTCATTCCTAAATACTCTTCTATAAAGTTAGGGTCAATTATAGAGCCTGCTATTCCCATACAGATAGAACCTATTTGTAAATAACTTTTTCCTCTCATTTGTGCAGCAGCTAAAGCAGCTCTACCAAATCTTAAAAGTTTTTCTTCTACATCTTTAGGTATACTTGTATCATCAGCCTCTTGTACTTCATGTCCATAGATTCCAAAAGCTGGTAATCCTTTTTGTGCATGTCCTGCTAATACTGCTGCAAGATATACAGCTCCTGGTCTCTCAGTACCATTAAATCCCCATACCCCTTTTATTGTCATCTTATCCATATCCATAGTTTCTGAACCATAGCACCAACATGGAGTTACAGTTAAAGTGATGTCTACATTTTCTCTTCTAAATTTCTCTGCACAAGCTGCAGCTTCATTTACACGTCCTATTGTTGTGTCAGCTATTACTACTTGAACTGGTGTTCCATCTGAATATCTTAAATTTTCTTCAAATAATTTCGCAGCAGCTTTTGCCATATTCATTGTTTGCTCTTCAAGAGACTCTCTAACTTTTATCTCTCCTCTTCTTCCATCTATTGTTGGTCTAATTCCTATTTTTGGATAATTCATATTTGTTCCCTCCTAATATTAATTTGCTTGATATTTATATACTTCTGATGATTTTTCTATAATATTAAATCCTTCTTCTAAAGATTTAATTTCATTCAATGCAATTTTTTGTATTAATATATTTCCATAAGCAGTAGCTTCAAAAGGTCCAGCTACTATATCAAGTTTTGTAGCATCAGCTATCATTTGACAAAGAAGTTTTGACTTTGCTCCTCCACCTATAATATGCAAATTTCTAAAATTTTTATTCATTATTTTAGATATCTGTTCAATAGTCTTTTTATATTTTTCAACTAAACTTAAATATACAACTTTGAAATAATCAAAATCATTATCTAAAGGAATGACTATAAGCTTATCTATCTCCTCTATTACATTAAATTCATCTTGTTGAAAAACCTCATTTTCTACATCTACTATCTCTTTCACATTACAACTATTTACATAATTTGTAATCTCTTCAAAACTTATCTCTGTTCCTAATTTCTTTTCTAACTGTTCTTTTAATTTTTCAAGAATATATAATCCTGTAATATTTTTAAAGAACATATTTGAACAATTATAACCTGTTTCATTTGTTAGTGAATCTTTGAAAGCTTCTTCTGTTATAATTGGCTTTTCTGAAAGACAACCTATTAAAGACCAAGTTCCACAAGATAGGAATAGAGTCTCACTATCTGTATATGCTTTTGTTAAAAGTACTGCACTAGCAGTATCGTGAGAAGCTATTGATATAACTGGTATATCAAATTTTCTAAGAGACTCTAATTTAGAATTTTTAGTACTTCCTACAACTTTACCAGGTTCTATCACTTCTGGAAAGATACTCTTATCTATTCCATAGCTTTCTAAGATATCATTACTATATTTTTTATTTTCTAGTTCAAAAAGTTGAGTTGTAGATGCTATTGTCATCTCTGTATAACTTTTTCCTGTTAAAAAATAATTGATTAAATCTGGCATCATTAATACAGTTTTAATATCTTTATAATTTCTATTCTCCTCTTTCAATGCTAGAATTTGAAAAAGAGTGTTGATAGACATTATTTGATTTCCAGTTTTCATAAATATATCTTTTAATGATAAATTCTCTTGAGCTTTTTCAAATCCTACAATATTGTATCTATCTCTGTATGATACTGGATTTTCTAATAACTCTCCATCTTTACCTAATATTCCAAAATCTACCCCCCAAGTATCTACTCCGATACTTGAAAGAGAATCTCCATATTTTAATATTGTATTTTCTATATTTTTAATTATTTTATTCCAATCCCAACGGCTACGTCCATTTTCTTTTATTCTTTCATGTGAAAATCTTAACACTTCTTCTGTTTTTAATTTCCCATCTTCTACATATCCAAGAATTCCTCTTATAGAAGTAGCACCTAAATCAAATGCTAAAGAATATTTCATTTTTTCCTCCATTAAATTAGAGATTTATATAATTCTTTTATCTCCTCTACTGATGTGTCTTTTGGATTTCCTCCTGTACATACATCATTAAATGCTGATGTTGCTAAGAAATCTAAATCTTTCTCTTTTACTATCTCTTTTAAATTTTGAGGAATTCCCACATCTTGAGAAAGTTTTTTTACAGCTTCTACTGCGGCTTTTCTATATTCCTCTTGTGTCATAGCATCTACATTTTCTACTCCAAATGCTTTTGCTATATACTTATATTTTTCTCCAGTATATTCTGCATTATATTCCATAACAGTTGGTAAAATAATTGCATTAGCTACTCCATGTGGTGTATCATATAGGGCTCCTAATGGATGAGCCATAGAGTGTACTATTCCAAGTCCAACGTTTGAGAATCCCATTCCAGCTATATATTGTGCTAGAGCCATCCCCTCTCTACCTTTATCCTCTCCATTAACTGCTCCTCTTAAACTTTGAGCAATTAGTTCAATAGCTTTTAAGTGAAACATATCTGTCATATCCCAAGCTGCTTTTGTAGTATATCCTTCTATTGCATGGGTTAAAGCATCCATTCCTGTTGCTGCTGTAAGGCCTTTTGGCATAGTTGCCATCATATCTGGGTCAGATATAGCTATAATTGCCATGTCATTAGGGTCTACACATACAAATTTTCTTTCTTTTTCCACATCTGTTATTACATAGTTAATTGTTACTTCTGCTGCTGTTCCAGCTGTTGTAGCAACTGCTATTGTAGGAACAGTAGGATTTTTAGTAGGAGCACAACCTTCTAGACTTCTTACATCTGCAAACTCTGGATTATTAATTATTATTCCAATAGCTTTAGCTGTATCCATTGATGAACCTCCACCAACAGATATGATATAGTCAGCTCCTGATTTTTTAAACTCCTCTACTCCTGTTTGTACATTTTCTATTGTAGGATTAGGTTTTATATTTGAATAAATTACATACTCAAGATTATTAGCATCTAATAAATCTGTAACTTTTTTTGTGACATTAAATTTCACTAAATCTGGGTCACTACAAACAAAAGCTTTTTTAAATCCTCTTGCCCTTACCTCATCTGGTATAGCTTGTATAGCTCCCTTTCCATGATATGATACATTGTTTAAAATTATTCTATTTGGCATTTTCTTCACCTTTTCCTTAAAAATTCTTTTTATTATTTCTATATATCAATTATTTTGTTTTTTTACTATTGAATAATCCATAAAGGAATACAACTACAAAACAGATTAATGGAACATAATAACTTGTTCTTACTGCAGCTTCTACTCCTGAATACATAGGAGCTAGAAAAGCTAAACTTCCTGTATCAATAACTTTTCCCATATATGGAGTTATCAATGCTCCTCCTAAAATTGCCATAATTAATCCTGCAGCTCCTAATTTTACCTCTTCTCCTAAACCTCTTAATGCTATTCCATAAATTGTTGGGAACATCAATGACATACAACCTGAAATTATCATTAAGCAAACTATTGAACTTGATGCTGGTAAATAAATTGTTCCAAATGTTACTAAAATTCCTATAAAAGCTATTACAGTCATAAGTCTTGCTGGCATAAACTTTTTCATTAAATAAGTACATAACCAACGCATTACTATGAAAAGAACCATTGCATAAAGATATTTATTTACAGCAGTAGCTTCATCTAAATCAGTTAAAGTCATTACATACTTAGTCATCCAAGTCCATACAGCTATTTGCATTCCTACATAGAAAAATTGAGTTATTACTCCAAAAACATATCTTTTATTTTGTAATAAACTATTTAGAGAATGTCCAAAATTTAAATCTCCACCCTCATCTCTTTTAGATGATTTATTTTTTAAGAAAAATATCCAAATTACTAAAGCTATTGCTATAAGTCCTACATATGGAATGCATACCCATAAAAGTTCTGTTGATCTGATAGCATCTAACTGAGTTGGATCCATTGCTAATCTCTCTTCATAGTCAGCAGGGTTAAGATTTCCAAGTATCATAAATTTCGCCATGAATAATCCTGCTAAAGATCCTAATGGATTGAATGCTTGAGCATAGTTTATTCTTCTTATACTTGTTTCTTCATCTCCTAATGAGATAACAAATGGATTACAAGTTGTTTCTAATATTGAAAGTCCCCCAGCTAATATGAAGATTGAAATTAAGAAAATGTTATAATTTTGTAATATTGTAGCTGGAATATATCCCAATGCTCCCACTATATAAAAACCTAAACCTATCAAAACCCCATGTCTAAATGTATATTTTTTTATTATTATTGCTGCTGGTATAGCTAAAACTGCATAAGATCCATAAAAAGCAAACTGTACTAAAGATGAATCTACAGCTGACATCATAAATATTTTTCCAAAAGCAGGAACTAAATTATCTGTCATATTATTTAGTAAACCCCATAAAATAAAACATGATACTAACATTACAAAAGTTACCCTATACTCTTTTGGTACTACTACTTTCTCTTCTCTTGGTATTTCTACTTGACTTTTTAAAACTCCTTCATTTTCAAATGCCATAATTTCCTCCTAAATTTTATTTAAATTACCCCTTTTTGTAATAAAATATTTGCATAAAGTGCTTTTTCACTTGTCGCTATAATACAATAAGATTTTTTTGCCTTATCATAAAAATCAAATCTGTCTATATTAACAAAGCATTTCTCTCCTCTATTATCATACTTTTTTACTATTTCTTTATACTCTTCCCAAATAGGAGTTTCTATTATATCTCCCTTTACTTTTTCCATTAAAATAACTGGAAAATCTACATAAGTATCTAATGGATAGAGTTTTAAAATAGCTTCTAATACCTCTGGCACATTATGCCCATCCATTCTAATTACTTTACTATCTTTTCCTATACTCTCTGCTGGAAAATTTCCATCAGCAATTACTAAATAATCACTATGTCCCATCTCTGATAAAGTTTTTAATAATTCTGGTGAAATAATTTTTGGAATATTCTTTAACATTACTTCCCTCCTAAAAATAATATTTCCTCTTCAAAACAGTACTATAAAAGTATTTTTTTCACTTTTTCCAATCATACATTTTCGAAAATGTTTATTATATTTTTATTTTACACTTGATTTTTTTATTTTTCTTGTGATATATTAAGAATAAATAGTATTTTTTTCACTTTTTTTAGTTAAAATTTTTACACTATGAAGGAGAATTATGAAAAATTTAGAATTTAAAGAAAAAATTTCACATGGAACAAAATTTTTTCCTTTTGCATATTACTCAGTAACACATATTCATCCTCGTTATACAATGACTGTTCACTGGCATGAAGAATGTGAGCTTGTAAGAATAATAAAAGGTAGCTTTAATCTGAAAATTAATACCAAATCTTATCATTTATCTGAAGGTGACGTTGCCTTTATAAATAGTGGATTTATTCATTCAGGGATTCCTAAAAACTGTATTTATGAATGTTTAGTATTTGATATATCTTTTTTAAAAAAAGAGAGAAGTTTTTCAAATAGTTTTTTAAATAGTCTTATCTCATTTCAAAAAGAGATAAAAATAATTTATACTAAAGAAAATAAAAATATTCTAAAAATATTTGATGAAATTTTTACTTTAATAAAAAATGAAAAAAAAGGATTTGAAATGAAAATTTTTGGTTTATTTTATTATTTTCTAGGAATAATAGAAGAGGAAGATCTTTTTTCAAATAAAATAAATATTGATTTTAACAATAAAAGAAAATTAATTCATCTAAAAAAAGTTTTATCTGTAATACAAAAAAAATATATGTATAATATTTCTTTAGAAGATCTTGCATCCAGTATTGATATGAATACAAATTATTTTTGTAAATTCTTTAAAGAATTAACTAATAAAACTCCTATGGAGTATTTAAATTATTATAGAGTTGAATGTGCCAAAGAAAGATTAAAAGAATCAAATTTATCTATAACAGAAATAGCTTATGATTGTGGTTTTAATGATATTAGTTATTTTACTAAAGTTTTTAAAAAATATAATGATAATCTTACTCCAAGAGCTTTTTTAAAACTATATAAAAAAAATTAATTTTTTAAAAATAGGGATGCTAATTCTACATTTCTATTTTTTATCCTCAAAATAAAAAATCCTTTATTGTTTTTTTTCATAATTAATGATAAACTTAAGAGAAAAAAATTACTTTAAAATTTTTACTTGGAGGTTTTTTATTAATGAAATATAATGAAAAAAGCAGTTTTATTGGTTTAGTACCATTATTAATCTTTGTAGTTTTATATCTAGGAACAGGTACATTTTTACAGTTACAAAAAGTTCCTATGGCTTTTTATCAACTTCCATCTCCTATAGCTATTTTCATTGGAATTATCTTCGCTTTTCTTCTTTTTAAAGGAAGTATAAAAGAAAAATTTGATACTTTTTTAGAGGGATGTGGACATCAAGATATCATCACTATGTGTATTATCTATCTACTAGCTGGAGCTTTTGCTGGAGTTACTAAAACTATGGGAGGGGTAGATTCTACTGTTAATTTAGCTCTCTCTTATATTCCTGTACATTTTCTGGCTCCTAGTATATTTATAGTTGCTGCTTTTATCTCTACAGCTACAGGGACTTCTGTTGGTTCTATTGTTTCTATAGCTCCTATTGCAATAGGATTAGCTGAAAAAAGCGGAGTTTCTATGCCCCTTATTTTAGCTGCAGTTATGGGAGGAGCAATGTTTGGTGATAATTTATCTATTATCTCTGATACTACCATAGCAGCTACACGTACTCAAGGGGTAGAAATGAAGGATAAATTTAGAGTTAATTTATCTATTGCTTTACCAGCTGCTATTTTAACCATTATCCTTTTGCTAATTTTTGGACAACCAGAAACAATAACTAATATAGATATTCTAAATTATAATCTATTAAAAATTCTACCATATATAACTGTTTTGGTTATGGCTATCAGTGGTTTAAATGTTTTTATAGTTCTTACTAGTGGTATCATCATCTCTGGTTTAATAGGGATTATATCTGGAGATTTTTCTTTACTTTCTCTTACAAAAGAAATATATAACGGTTTTTTAGGAATGAATGAAATATTTCTATTATCACTTTTATCTGGTGGATTAGCTGCTATGACTTCTAAAGCTGGTGGAATACAATGGCTTATTGAACATATTCAAAAGTTAATTATAGGTAAAAAAACTGCAAAACTTGGTATAGGGCTCCTTGTTTCTGTAACTGATATAGCTGTAGCAAATAATACTGTAGCTATTATTATTAATGGTTCTATTGCTAAAAATATAACTAAAAAATACAAGATAGATCCTAAAGAAAGTGCGGCTATTTTAGATATATTTTCTTGTATCTTTCAAGGATTACTACCCTATGGAGCACAAATGTTAATTCTTTTAAATTTTGCTCAAGAAAAAGTATCTCCCTTAGAATTGATTCCTTTATTATGGTATCAAATTTTTCTATTTATATTTACAATAATTTTTATTAGAATAAAGAATTAAAAAATCTGCTCAACTATTTTAATAGTTGGGCAGATTTTTAATTAATCTTCTAACTTTTCTTTTACATAATTTGGTAATGCAAAACAAGCTTTTTGAATCTCAGTATTATAATATTTTGTTTTTATTCCTAGTTTATTCCATCCTTCTATATTACAATCTTTAATTGGATTATATTTTTTTGAAGCAAATCCAAAAAGCCAATGTCCAGAAGCATATGTTGGTTGGTGAAATTGATAAACTTTTGAAATTGGAAAAATACTTTTTATTTTATCATGAGCTTTTTTCATTTCTTGAGCATATTTTTCATAATAAGGAGATTCATGTTGATTTACTAATATCCCTTCATCTGTTAAAATTCTAAAGCAATCTTTATAGAACTCTTGAGTAAATAATCCTTCTCCTACAGATATAGGATCAGTTGAATCAACTAAAATCAAATCATATTCTTTTTCTTTACAGTTTGCTACAAACTTTAATCCATCTTCAAAATAAAGAGTTACCCTTTTATCATTTAATTTTTCTGCTGTAAATGGAAGATACTTTTGTGAAAGTCTTACTACTCTTTCATCTATCTCTACCATATCTATTCTTTCTATTGATAAATATTTTGTAAGCTCTCTTACTGTTCCTCCATCTCCCCCACCTATTACTAATACTTTTTTTATGTTTAAATTGCTACACATAGGTACATGAGTTATCATTTCGTGATAAGAGAACTCATCTTTTTCTGTTATCATTATCAAGCCATCTAATGTAAAAAATCTTCCATACTCATTTGAAATAAAAAAATCTATTTTTTGAAAAGGAGTTTGTTCAGAGTACAAATGCTCTTTTACTTTTATAGAAAATTTAGTTTCTTCAGACCATTTCTCACTGTACCATAAATCTAACATACTTCCTCCTTTATTGTTTCTGGTTTAAAAGTTATCTTTCCTAAATTTTTAGGTGAAAAATTTCTAATTTTTTCTACCATTCCTCTTGGAACCTCAATTGACTCACTTCTTTCAGCTTTAAAAACCTCTTCTAAATATTTAAAAGCTGTCCATGGATTTATTTTATCTCCACAAGTAAATACATCTACAGCTGCATATCCATATTCTGGCCATGTATGAATTGCCAAATGAGATTCTGAAATAATTACAGCTCCTGATACTCCATATGGATTAAAATGATGAAATACTGATTGAACAATTGTAGCATTAGCTACTTTTGCAGCTTCATTCATTCTTTTTTCAATTACTTGAGGAGTTTTTAATATTTCCTCATCACAATTATAAAATTCAATTAAAATATGTCTTCCAAGTGTTTCTAGTTTCAATTTTCCCTCCATTTAACCAGTTTTAATATAAATTAAATTTAAAAATTAATATATTAAATTTTGTAGCAAAAAAATATATTTAAAATTAAATATATTAAACTAATGATATAATATAATTTTTTTATTATTTTGTCAATTGATTTTTTACTTTAAATAGAATATACTATAATTATTGAAATTAAAGGGAGTTTTTAATATGAATATAGGTAAGAAACTTAAAAGATTGAGGCAAGAAAAATACTTAACTCAAGATGAATTAGCAAGTCGATGTGAATTATCAAAAGGTTTTATATCTCAAGTTGAAAGAGATTTAACTTCTCCTTCTATTGCTAATTTAGCAGATATTTTAGAGGGATTGGGAACTAATCTAAAAGATTTTTTTAGTGATGATACTGATGAAAAGATTGTTTTTAATCTTGAAGATGCTTTTGAAGTGATTGACTCTAAAATGAAATATAAAGTTGAATGGATTATACCAAATGCTCAAAAAAATCAAATGGAACCTATCTTACTTACATTAGAAGAAGGAGGAAGATATAAAGAAGAGATTGCTCATGATGGACAAGAATTTGGATATATATTAGAGGGAGAGATAAATATTCATTTAGGTGAAAAAATTTTCCATGCTAAAAAAGGAGAATCTTTTTACTATAACTCTGGTAAAAACCATTATCTTTCTAACTGTGGTAAAGGTATTGCTCAAATTCTTTGGGTTGCTACTCCCCCTTCATTTTAATAAAATAAAAAATTAGAGTAGCTTTCAAAATTTAGCTACTCTTAATTTTTATAAAAATATATTAATTATAATTTAGAAATTTCTTCATTTTGAAACTTATTTATTTTAACAAAAAAATTATACAAAAATTTTAACTCTTCCTCTGTAAAATTTTCCCACAAAAATTTATAAAATCTATTCTCTACATTTTCTATTTTTTCAAAAATATCCTTATAGGCATTTTTTCCATTTTTATTCAATTCTACATAGATATCTTTTTTATTTCCTTCCTCTTGGTATGTTTTTATATAATTGAGAGAAATTAATTTTTTTATAACTTTACTGGTATATCCCTTACTATTTTTTATTTTTTTAGATAATTGAGTTATATTTATTTTATCAGTAGAACCTATACAATAAATATAGTTATAATCAGTTAAATTCAAATCATTATTCAATTTCTCTTTCAAGATATTAGTATATTTTTCATTGGCATAAATAAACTCTTGCATTTCTAGATAAATTTCAGGAATATAACTTGCTCCTTTATCAGTTTTTAAGAAATCTTTATAAAACTCCTTACTATCTTCTATTAAATTAAAAAATTTTTTTATAACTTTATTTGAAATTTTTTACACCCTCTTTCCATTTCTGATAGTTTCTTAGGAAACATTATATATTCTTTTCCTTTATTTTTCAAGGTTTTTCTAACAATTTAATGTGACTGTTTTATTTATGTATTGTTTCATAGGCAACTATTTTATTTAGTTCATTTTATGATGTTAAGTCCACTTTTGATATATTGACTTATAATTTAGAGTTAGGTATACTTATTGTGTAAACATAAAACTTATAGGAGGAATAATTTTATGAAAAAAGGATTTTCTATCTTACAAAGAGTAGGTAGAGCTTTTATGCTTCCAATAGCTGTATTACCAATGGCAGGTATACTTTTGGGAGTAGGAGGAGCTTTCACTTCAAAAGCTGTTATTGATACATATCATCTTACATTTTTAGAACCAGGAACTGTATTAAATAAAATACTTGTTTTATTTTCTAACTCAGGTTCATTTGTTTTTGCAAATCTTTCAGTTATATTTGCTGTTGGAGTTGCTATTGGACTTGCTAATCAAAATAAAGAAACAGCAGCTTTATCTGGACTATTAGGATTTTTACTTTTCCATACTGTAATTGGAACTGTTTTAGGATTTATGGGGTATACTGCTGATACTACAACTGTTCAAGCTTTTATGGATGCAGGTTTTTCTTATGATGTAGCAGTAGGTAAAGCAGCACTATATACTAAAGAACTTGGTATTTTTACATTGCAAACTGGTGTTCTTGGTGGTATTATTTGTGGTTGTGTTTCAGCTATGATTACTAATAAATTTTCTAACAAGACATTACCAGATTATCTTGCTTTTTTTAGTGGAAATAGATTAGTTCCAGTATTGACAATGGTATTCTTTATTCCATTAGGAGTAATTGTTCCTTTCATTTGGCCTGCAATATTTGCTGGAGTTGTTAAAGCTGGAGCAGCTTTTACAGCTATGGGACCTATTGGAACTTTCCTTTATGGATTTACTGCTAGACTTTTAAATGTATTTGGACTTCATCATGCTGTATACCCTCTATTCTGGTATACAGAGTTAGGTGGAACTATGGAAGTAGCTGGACAACTAGTTGCTGGTGGCCAAAGAATTTTCTTTGCTCAGCTTGCTGATCCTACAGTTGTTCATTATTCAGCAGATGCTACAAGAACAATGACAGGTGGATTTTTACCTATGATGTTTGGATTACCAGCAGCAGCATTTGCTATGTATAGATGTGCTGATGCAAGTAATAAAGCAAAAGTAAAAGGAATTTTAGTCTCAGCTGCTCTTACAGCTTTTTTAACAGGTATTACAGAACCTCTAGAATTTACTTTCCTATTTGTTGCTCCACCTCTTTATGTAATACATGCTTTTCTTGAAGGTGTAGCATATGGAGTTTTACACTTCTTAAATGTTGCTGTAGGAATTACTTTCTCAAGAGGAATAATAGATTTTACTTTCTTTGGACTATTACAAGGTATGGCTAAAACTTCATACCAATGGATTTTAATACTTGGACCATTTTATTCTATTATCTACTATTTTATATTCAAATTTATGATAGAGAAATTTAATTACAGTACTCCTGGAAGAAATGAAGCTGAAGCTAAACTTTACACTAGAAAAGATTACCAAGGTAATAGTAGTGATGATTTAACTGATGAAATAGTTGAAGCTCTTGGTGGAGTTGAAAATATAAAGGGAATAGATGCTTGTATTACAAGACTTAGAGTCACTGTAAAAGATAGTTCAAAGGTTGCTCCTGATTCTAGATGGAAGGAATTAAAATCTCAAGGAGTAATTAGAAGTGGTGAAGGAATTCAAATAATTTATGGAACTCAAGCCGAAATTTATAAGAATAAAATAATAAAAAAATATGGACTATAATAATAATTTTTAGGGGAGGACTTGTGAAAATAAGAAATTATTTACTAGCTTTTGTTCTAGGTTCAACACTGGCTTTTGCTAAGGATATAAATTTTGATGTAGTGGGAGAAGTTTTTGATTATGGCCCTCAAACTACAAAAATTATACTAAAATTTGATGAACAAATTAATCCTAAGACTTTAGATACACAAACTTTCAAAGTTTTAACACAAGATTTAAAAGATAGAAATATAACAACTATAGACTTCATTGATCACAATAATGTTATCCTAAACTTGGAACATGGTCAAAATATCAAAGATGCAAATTTATTATATTGGAATGATCAAAAATTTTCAAATGTAGTTATTCCTACAAATTATACTCTAATACAAACTAAAGATATGACACTAGAAAATGGAAAAACTATAAAAAAAGATACATATAAATATTATATGAAATCTTTAAAAATTAAAGATGTAGATAAATTTACTGCTGGTGAAATGTATGGTTTAAAATACAGAGATTTTAAACCTCAAAAAGATGGTAATAAATATCCTCTAATCATTTGGTTACATGGTGCTGGTGAAGGTGGAGATAGTAATATTACTCAAATATTGGGAAATCGTGGAGGAGTAGCTTTTGTTGAAGAGGATGCTCAAAAAATATTTGATACTCCTTATGTCTTAGCTCCTCAAACTCCTACATTTTGGATGAAATCATTTTTTGTAGGTAAAAGAGAGTTAGTTGGAGAAAAGGATTATACTCCAGATTTAGTAAATTTAATAAAAACTTATATTAGGGAAAATCCAGAAATAGATAAAAATAGAATATATATTGGTGGTTGTTCTATGGGTGGGTATCAAACTTTTAAGACATTAGTTTATGCCCCAGACCTGTTTGCTGCTGCCTTCATTACTTGTCCAGCTTATATGCCAAGTACAGAAGAATTAAATACAGTAAAAGATACCCCTATCTGGTTAGTTCATGCTTCAGATGATACTACTGTCCCTGTATCAAATTCAAGAGAGTCTTTTAAATATCTAAAGAGTATAGGTGCAGATGTAGTTTACACAGAATATAAAGATGTTGTTATTGATGGAAATAAATATGATCCACATGGTTCTTACTTCTATACACTACATAACTCTCCTATCAATGACAATGGAATCAATATTTTCCAATGGATTGCTTCTAAAAAGAGATATTAACTAAAAATTAATTAACTTTATAAAAATACACCAGATATTTTTGATATCAAGTGTATTTTTTATGTTTAAAGTAGTAAATAAACCTTTGAAATCATTGACATTAATAAAAATATCTTTTATACTATCTTTAGCTAACAAAATAAAGGAGTGGTTAAAATATGAGAAAAAAATTTTTATTGGCAACATCCTTAGTACTATCTGGAACTATCATTTTAAGTGGATGTTCTAAAGATGAGCCCACAACAAAGCAGGAAAAAAATCAGGAAATAACATTTATGATTCCAGACTGGGGAGTGCCACCACAGAATATGTTAGCAGAGTTTGAAAAAGAAACAGGAATTAAAGTAAATGTAGAAACAGTTTCTTGGGATGATATGAGAAATAAAATTGCAATAGCAGCAAGTGGAAATAAAGCAGCTGCTGATGTTTTTGAAGTAGATTGGTCTTGGATAGGAGAGTTTGAAAAAGCTAAATGGTTAGAGCCTATCGAACTTTCACAAGAAGATATCAATGATATTCCAAGTATTTCAACATTTATTGTAAATGGTCAAGTATTAGCAGTACCTTATGCAAATGATTTTCGTATAGGATATTATAATAAAGTGATATATGAACAAGTAGGTTTAGATGAACCTCAAACTTGGAATGATGTAATGGCAGATATGGAAATATTAAAAGAAAAAAACATTTTAAAATATCCATATACATTCCCATTAAATGCTAATGAAGCAACAACTACATCATTTATTTGGTTAACTTATCTAAGAGATGGAAAAGTTTTTAATGAAGATGGTACTTTGAATAAAGAAAATGCTCTAACTACTTTAAATTTTGTAAATGATATGTTAAAGAAAGAGCTTATTAATCCAGCTAATCTAACTTTAAATGGTTTAGATAGCTATAGACAGATTTTAAGTAAAGATGCAGCTTTTATGATTGGACCTACATCTTTCATAGCAAGAGCTGTTGACCCAGCTCAATCTAAAGCTATTGGTGAAATTGAAGTTATTCTTCCACCTGGTAAAGATGGAAAAACTACACAAACTATGGCTTTAACAGAAGCAGTAGGAGTATCTTCTCTATCTGAAAATAAAGAAGCAGCAAAAGAGTTTGTTAAATGGTATACTTCTCAAGATACACAAAGAGCTTTCTTTAAAGAGATCAGTGCTATTCCAACAAGAACTTCTGTTTTAAATGCTGTTATAGATGCGGGAGAGATTAAAAATCCTGGAGCTATGAAAGAAACTTCTGTTCTAGTAAAATCTCCTTTCCCTAATGGAGTACCAGCTTATTATGCAGAAATGAGTAGTTCTATTTATAATGCTATTAATAGTATGGCTAGTGGAAATATTACTCCTGAAGAAGCAGTTAACCAAATTGATGTAAAAATAAAGGAGCTTCTTAAAAATTAATGAGTAGAAAAGATAAAATATTTCCCTACATTTTAGTACTGCCAGGGATTTTTATAGTAATTACGACAATACTATATCCAATACTACTTACCTTAATATATAGTTTACAATTTTACAAGTTAACTAAGCCCTATGATAAAAAAATTATAGGGCTTCAAAACTATATTGAAATATTTAGAGACTTAGATTTTTATAGCTCTCTTATAAACACAAGTATAATTGTAGTCATTGTTTTAATTATTGGAGTAATATTTAGTTTTATAATAGCTCTAATTCTGAATAGAGAGGGAAAAATTAGTAATTTTCTTACAGCTATTGCTATTATCCCTTGGGCTCTCCCTCCAGTTGTAAATGGAGTTATTTGGAAGTTTATGTTTTATCCAGAATTTGGATTAATTAATAAAGTTCTTTATTATTTTGGAGTGGTAGATGGTGCTATACTTTGGTTAAATAATAGATATATCTCTTTAATAATTTTTGGAATAATACTTTCTTGGAGAGTAATACCATTTTGCAGTATTTTAATTTTAGCAAATATAAAAGCTATACCAGATGATATTTTTGAAGCAGCAGAAGTAGATGGTGCTTCAACATTTTATAAAATAAAAGATATACTAATTCCAATACTTAAACCTACATTTTTAATTGTAATAATTAATTTAATCTTAGCTAGTATAAATATTTTTGATGAAGTAGTAGCTCTTGTAGGATTTAGAAAATTAGGAGAACCTTTTATGTTATATAATTATAAGCAGACTTTTTCTTTTCTAAATATAGGTTATGGAAGTGCTATCTCTTATACATTAACACTTATTTTAGGAGTAATAGGTCTTATCTATATAAAATTTTTAAAAAGGGAGAAAAATGATGAAGAAAGATAAAAATAATCTTATTTATTATATTGCTGTTTTCCTCTTTTTAATCTTTATACTAGTTCCAATAATTTGGTGTTTTATTATAAGTATTAGTTTTGAAAAAGATATTTTTAATGATAAATTAGTTTTCTTCCCTAAGAGTATCAATTTTTCAAATTATTTAAAATTACTAAATCCGAAAGTAAAAGAGGGAAGTAATTTTTTACTTGCTATGAAAAACTCTCTTTTTACTAGTGCAATAACTATTATTATAGGTACACCTCTAGCAGTTATGAGCGGATACGCTTTTGCTAGATTTAGAAAAATAAAAGGAATTAAAATATTTATGACAATTCTTTTATCAACTATGGTTATTCCATTTTTTACTACAATAATTCCACTCTATACTTTATTTTCAAAATTAAATCTTTTAAATAGTATAGGATGGTTAGCAATAATTTATGTTTCATCTTTTCTTCCACTTGTAACTTGGATAACTATGAACTATTTTAAAGAGTTTCCAATAGAGATAGAAGAGATGGCATTAATTGATGGATGCACAAGATTTCAAGTCATACTAAAAATATTACTTCCAAATATTTACCCTATAATCATTACTGGAATGCTAATCATATTTTTAAGAGCTTGGAGTCAATACCAGTTACCTTTAATATTAGCAGCTTCAAGAGATGTAAAGCCTCTTACTGTTCTCTTAGCTGAGTTTTCATCAAAGGATTTAATATTGTATGGACAGATAGCAGCAGCAGGTATTTTAACACTACTACCTCCTATGATATTTTCATTTGTCTTTAGAAAATATTTAATATCAGGATTGACTAAAGGAATATCATAGGATTTGACATAAGGAGGAATTTTGTTTTTTATAGGAATAGATATTGGGTCTACAGCAGCAAAAGTAGTTGTTATGGATTCTGAAAAGATAATAGAAAAATTTACTCTACCAACTGGTTGGAGTTGTGTAGAAACTTCTGATAATATTTTAAAAAAATTAGAGGATATGGGATATATAAAAGAGGATACAAAAATAGTAGGAACTGGATATGGAAGAGTTTCAATCCCTTTTGCACATAAAACTATTACAGAGATAACTTGTCATGGATTAGGAGCTTATTACCTTTTTAAACAAGATTGTACTGTTATAGATATAGGTGGACAAGATACAAAAATAATTACTTTGCAAGATGGAATGGTAGCAGATTTTATCATGAATGACAAATGTTCTGCTGGAACAGGAAGATTTTTAGAAGTTATGGGAAATATATTAGGAGTAAAAATCAATGATTTAATAGAACTTTCTAAAAATGGTAAGGACACTAAAATTACATCTATGTGTACAGTTTTTGCTGAATCAGAAGTAATAAGTTTAATTGGACGTGGTGAAAGTAGAGAAAATATAGCCTATGGTGTTGTAAATTCTGTTATTGAGAGAGTAAGTTCATTATGTAGGAAACATGCTAAAAATTCATTATTTTTCTTAACAGGTGGACTATGTTCAAATGAATATATTTTAGAATTATTGAGTAGCTCCTTAAAAGGAGAAGTCTATTCAGACACAGAACTAGCTAGATATGCTGGTGCTATTGGTGCAGCATTAACAGCTAAAAAAATTAAAAATAGATAGTTTAAAAGAAAGGAACAGATATGAATAATTTACCGAAAGACTTTGAAATTTTTTCTGATGCTAGAAGACAAGGATTTTTAAAAGCTAAAGAGATAAAAGATAGAGGAGAAAATATGGTCGGAGTATTCTGTACTTATACTCCTAAAGAAGTTATTTATGCAGCAGGAGCTCATCCAGTTTCACTTTGTGCTTCAAATGATGAAACTATACCAGAAGCTGAAAAACATCTTCCTAAAAATTTATGCCCTCTAATTAAAGCAAGTTATGGTTTTGCCTTAACTGATAAATGTCCATATATGTATTTTTCAGATTTGGTTGTAGGTGAAACAACTTGTGATGGAAAAAAGAAAATGTATGAACTTCTTGGAGAAATTAAAGATACTCATATAATGAATCTTCCAAATATGAAAAATGAAGAATCACTTGAGCTTTGGAAAAAAGAGATTGAAAAGCTTATCACTAAATTAGAAAATAAATTTAATGTAGAGATTACAGAAGAAAAATTAAAAGAGAATATCAAATTTTGTAATGAGGAGAGAAAAATTCTAAAAGAGTTTTATTCTTTAGGAAAATTAGTTCCCCCACCAATTTCAGGATATGAAATTTATAAAGTTTTAGAAGGAGCAAATTTTACCTTTGATAAAAAAGAACAAAATGAGAGATTAACTAAGATGATAGAACATTTAAAAGAAGTACATAAAAATAATGAAGGACCTATCTCTAAAAATGCTCCAAGAATTTTAATAACAGGTTGTCCTATAGGTGGAGTATATGAAAAAGTTGTTAAACCTTTAGAAGAGTTAGGTGGAGTTGTTGTTGCTTTTGAAAATTGTAGTGGTATAAAAAATTTAGAGGAATTAGTTGATGAAAGTGAAACTCCTATAACTGCACTTGCTAAAAAATATTTAAATATTCCTTGTTCAGTAATGAGTCCAAATAAAGGAAGAGAAGAGATTTTAAAAAATCTAATAGATGAGTACCAAATAGATGGAGTAGTTGAAGTAGTATTACAAGCTTGTCACACATATGCAGTAGAAAGTTATAATATTAGAAAAATTGTTACTAAAGATAAAGAGATTCCATATATAGCTTTAGAAACTGACTATTCACAAACTGATTTTGGTCAAATAAAAATAAGAATGGAAGCTTTCTTAGAATTATTAGGATAGGGAAAACAAAAAATCCAGAAAGATTTTTCTCTCTGGATTTTTTTATCTAACCTCTACAAATTCCTTGCTCTTTTGCTAACTTTTCAACTGCACTTGCTACAGCTTCTGCTACTCTCTTATCAAAAGCATCTGGTATTATATAATCTTTTCTTAATTCTTCTGGTTTTATTAAAGAAGCTAACCCTTCTGCTGCTGCTATTTTCATTTCTTCAGTTATCTTTTTAGATTTAGCTCTCAATGCTCCCTTAAATAATCCTGGAAAAACTAGTACATTGTTTATTTGGTTAGGATAATCTGACCTTCCTGTTCCTACTATTGCTGCTCCTGCTTCTAGTGCATCCTCTGGCATAATTTCAGGAGTAGGATTTGCCATAGCAAATACTATTGCATCTCTATTCATACTTCTTACCATATCTTTAGATAATAAGTTTGGTGCTGACACTCCCACAAACACATCTGCCCCTACTATTGCTTCAGCAAGTCCTCCAGATATATCTTGAGAATTTGTAATCTCAGCTAACTCTTTTTTAGAGAAATCATATTTATCTTTATCACTTCTTCTTAAGATTCCTACTCTATCAACAGCTATTACCTCTTTAGCTCCTAATTTTTTTATAAGTTTTATAATAGAACTTCCTGCTGCTCCTGCTCCATTTACAACTACTTTTATATCTTCAACTTTTTTATTTACGACTTTTAAAGCATTAATAAGACCAGCTGCTACAACTATTGCAGTACCATGTTGATCATCATGGAATACTGGAATATCTAATTCCTCTTTTAATCTTGTTTCTATCTCTATACATCTAGGAGCTGAAATATCCTCTAAATTTATTCCACCAAGCCCTGGAGCAATTAATTTTACTGTTCTAATTATCTCTTCAGTGTCTTTAGTATCTAAGCATATAGGAATTGCATCTACATCTCCAAACTCTTTAAATAATACACATTTTCCTTCCATTACAGGTAAAGCTGCTTCTGGTCCTATATCCCCTAATCCTAATACTGCTGTTCCATCAGTTACTACTGCTACTAAATTTCCCTTTGAAGTATATTTATATACATCTTCTTTATTACCTGCTATTTTTCTACAAGGTTCTGCTACCCCTGGAGAATAAGCTAAACTTAAATCATCTCTATTTTCTACTTTAACTTTAGAAACTACTGATAATTTTCCCTTACTTTTCTCATGTAATTCTAATGATTTTTCATATACATCTGCCATTTTTTTCCTCCAGTTACTATTATTTCTTTCTAGCAATATTATATTCCTTTTCTTTAAATAAGTAAAGTTTTTTGTGTTTTATTTTAGAAGAAAACAACTATTATAGTACATTTATTTTTTGTTTTATTTATTATGAAAATATCTTTTTATCTACTATCATTCCTCCACCTAAAACAAAATCTTTATAATAGATTACAAGATGTTGTCCTGGGGCATTTTGAACATTTTCCTCAAAATATTCAAAATATATTTTTTCATTTTCTACTATGACTTTTCCTTCAGCACCAAAACTAGAAAATCTTGGTCTTCCTATAACTTTTTTCTCTATTATTTTTTCTAATTCAATTGGGGATTTAAAATCAACTAGTTCCACTCTTTTTCTAGCTAATTCTTTATACTCTCCTAAAGTTATCTCATTTTTCTCTGGATTTATAGCAGTTATAAAATATGCTCTTGGAAGTTTTAAATTGAGTCCTCTTCTCTGTCCAATAGTATAGAGTTGATATCCTTCATGTTCTCCCATTATATTTCCATCTCTATCTATAAATTTTCCTCTTTTGATACTATCTCCTAAATTTCTCTTTAAAAAATCTATATATCCTATCTTAGCAAAACATATCCCCTGACTATCTTTTTTATTATGTACCTCTAGTCCAATATTTTCTCCAATCTCTCTTATTTCATTCTTAGTGTATTTAAAAAGGGGGAAAAGAAGTCTTGAAATCTTGTCACTATCTAATCTATATAACATATAGCTTTGGTCTTTTTTACTATCTTTTGCTTTCTTTAAAAGTATCTTATCAAACTCTTCATTATATTCTGTAGAGCAATAATGTCCAGTTGCTACATAGTAAGCTTCCTCCTCATCTGCTATGTCAAAAAGTATTTTCATCTTAACTCTCTCATCACAAATTACACAAGGAGAAGGAGTTATTCCTTTAGAATACCCATCTAAAAAATTATTAACTACCTCTTTTTGAAAAATATCCTCAATATCTATAACCCTATGCTTTATATTAAAAAAATTAGCTACTTTTTTAGCTGAATCTATCTCTTCTTTTAAACTTTCCTCTTTCTTATGATTCAAAGTAACTCCTATTACTTCATATCCTTGTTTTTGAAGTAGATATACAGAAATTGAAGAGTCTACTCCTCCACTCATTCCTAATACAACTTTTTTTCTATTCATTAATCATCTCCTATTTTTTATATGAATCTCTCCAATATTAAACAGTTTCTCTTCTCCATCTATCTCAACTTTTAATCTTCCATCATAGACTATATCTTTAGCTATTCCACTTCCTAATGATTCTCCATATTTTATTATCTCTATCTCTTTTCCTTTTAAATAGTTATATGAGTTTATCTCCTTTAATACATATTCCCAATTTTCAGAGAAATATTTTTTAAACTCATTTATTATACAAAAAATTATATCCTCAGTAGAGTAAAATTTTCCTGTTATATTTTTTAATGATGTAGCTTTATCTTGAGCATAGCCAAAATCATCATTATTAACATTAACTCCTATACCTATTATAAAGAAATCTCTTATTTTTTCCACTAAGATACCACATATTTTTTTATCTTGTATATAAATATCATTAGTCCATTTAAATTTATAATCTAAGTTCTCTATTTTCTTTAATCCACCCAATACTGATATTCCAGCTACTAATGGTAATCTCATATACTCTTCTAAAGAGAGATTTTTATCTTCTTGAAGAGCAAATGAAAAAATTGCCATTCCCTCATTGGATACCCATACATTTCCACGACGCCCTACTCCTGCTGTTTGAGTTTTAGCAATTACACAATCATAATCTTTTAAATCTTCTCTCTCTTTTAAATATTTATTTGTAGAATCTATCTCATTAAATCTAAATATTCTCATATCTCTCCCTTTATTTATATTTTATTTTCTATTACTTTTTCATAATTATACCATAATATGTGTAAAAAAAATAGAGAGCCTAAGCTCTCTAATTCTTACTCTTTACTCTAGATAGATATAGCCCTAAGGAGAATACCAACACATTGGATTTCCATATCTCTCTCCATACATTCTCAGTAAACCCACCTATTAAAAAGGCTACAAGCATACCCATTGTACCTACTACAAGATAGAAATTCAAATCTCTTTCTCTAGCTATACAGTATCTAAATTGTCTGTATAGGATAAATAGAAACATCCCTATAAAAAGAAAAGCTAGTATCCCTTCCTCAGCAAGAGTTGTGAAATACATACTGTGAAGATTACCAGAGCCAGCTATCTCTTTAAGATGAGCCTTTGCCCATTTATGCTCCATCTCATCATATTTATTTTTCTTCTCCATATACTCTAAAGCATACTTACTAGCATTATCTCTTCCCACTCCAAAGGGAAGGTTATTTTTAAACATATCTATTGAGCTTTCCCACATAAATAGTCTTATCTTGTTAGATGTATCCTCTAGGTTTTGTATACTCTCAAATCTTTTAATATATCTATTATTCTCTAAACCTTTACTTGTAACTACTCCTACTCCCAATACTCCCACTAAGATTACACCAACTATAAAGAGCTTTTTGTTTTTCATAAGTAGGAATACTACTACAAATAGTCCACCTAAAAATCCAAGCCAAGCCCCTCTTCCCTGTGTCATAACAAGAGCTATTAGTGCTAAGATAAAGGCTAGAAGATAGATAGGTAATTCTTTGTATTTTTTAAATTTTATGTTGTATATAATGAGTGCAAGAAGAAGTAAACTTCCCATAGCTAATATGTGTGCTTCATCTAGTGGATGACTAGAGAAACTTATTAGCCTTGCATTGAAATTCCACTTAAGTTTTTTGTAGAAAAATATTCCATTGATAAAACTAATAAATATACTTAGGGAGAAAAGGGATAGAATTATCTTTATTACCCTTTCACTAGTTATAAAAAGAGGTATAGAGAAGATAGGTAGATACCTATATGACTTTTCTAAGGCTCTTTGAAAAGAGTGAGTTCCCCCTGCTGAGAAAAGACTAAATATTGGTAGTAGAACAAGGATAACCAATATATATTTTTCCTCTGTTGTTAATCTGATTTTTCTCTTATCCCAAAGATAGAGTAAAAAGGCTAGAGCTAAAAATCCTAGTCCTATATTTACTCCAGATTTGGATATAAAAAGAGAGAGGGTGTAGATATATACACCTAACTCTCCTATTTTATTGTATATATTTTGGTTGATTTTAAACATAAGTTGCTCCTAGATATTTTTAAGATATTCTAATAATTCCTCTCTTGTCTCCTCATTTCTTAGTCCAAACTCTATATTTGCTTTAAGTAGTCCAAATTTATTACCTATATCATATCTTTTTCCATCAAAGTTGTAAGCTAATACCTTCTCTCCATCTTTCATCATAGCTACTATGGCATCTGTAAGTTGTATCTCTCCACCTTTTCCTGGTTCTGTTTTTTCTAAGTATTCAAATATCTTTGGAGTAAGTAGATATCTTCCAAGACAAGCAAGTCTTGATGGTGCTTCCTCTGTGCTAGGTTTCTCTATAAAATCTGCCATCTCTACAGTTTTTTCATCTAATGACTTAGATGGTTTTACTATTCCATACTTAGATACATCAGATTCTTTTACCTCTTGACAACCTACTATACTAGATTGATATTTAGAGTAATTATCTATTAGTTGCTTTGCTACTGGTATATCGTTGTATACTATATCATCTCCTAATGCTATTACAAATGGCTCATCTCCTACAAAAGATTTAGCTTTTAATATAGCATGTCCTAATCCCTTTGGATGATTTTGTCTAACATAACAGATATTAGCCATAGATGATATACTCTCTACTTTTCCTAATAGTTTATCTTTTCCATCTTTTTTAAGAGTATCTTCTAATTCATAAGAGTAATCAAAATGGTCTTCAATACTATTTTTATTTCTACCAGTAACTATGATTATATCTTTTATTCCAGATTCTACAAGCTCTTCTATGATATATTGTAGTGATGGCTTATCTACTATTACTAACATCTCTTTAGGCTGTGCCTTAGTTGCTGGTAATACTCTAGTACCAAGTCCTGCTGCTGGTATAACTGCTTTTGTTACTTTCATAAATTATTTTCTCCTCTTAATTATTTTTTCTTCAATACATATACTTTAATTATATTTCTAAACTCTTTATTTAATAAGAAAACTATAAATAAAACTACTCCAGTTATTACTGAAATTGTAGTAGCATAGATTATCCAATCTAGCCAACTACTAATATTTTCTCTAATAAATGGTTTAGTAGCTGCATTTAAACAAAATAAAGATATAATTAATAAAACCAAATAATTTCCATATACCTTTATATATTCTTTTATATTTTGATCAAAACATCTTTTAAATACAAGTATTGGTCTATATATTAAAATTACCACTATATTTGAAATAATTGTTCCTATTATTATCCCATTTAATCCATATTTTATTCCTAAGAGTATTGAAAATACTAAATTAATTATTGATTCTAATATTGGTGCTTGAATATCATCAAAAAAACCACAGCTTTCTTTAAAAATTCCTACTACATTTCTAAAAATATCACTCCAAATATTTATACAAATTAAAATTACTGTTATATTAGAAAATTCTAATCCTTTCCCTAGCCATAGGATTACAAAGTTATTTATAACTCTAAAACTAACATATGAAAAAAATATAGCTATTATCATAAAAACTATATTGATATCTTTAAATAATATATAAATAATATCTTTTGAATTTATAGAAATAAATTTACCTATTTTAGGTCTTATCACATTAATAATTACTCCTATTATTGTTTTTAGCATTTGTACTATTAATTGATAACTTGCATAAATTCCTACTATTTCTATTGAAACTAATTTTGAAATTAAAATTAAATCAGTATTAAATACTACTAATCCTGCTATTTTATGCCAGAAAAGATTTTTTATATCTCTATTTAACCCCTTATATCTTTCCTTAGTTATATAGATATAACTATATTTTTTTTTGTAGTGAATTTTAAAGAAAATATACTGTGTTAAATTATCTAAAATTAACAATAAAATAAAAATAAAAAAAGAATGATATCTTATTATAAAGATAATTTGCAATATTTGATAAAAAATCTTACTTATACTTTGGATAAATCTTACATATATAAATTCTTGATTAGCAGTAAATAAGATTACATACTTTATATATAAATAAGTTGATACTGTATTTATTACATAAAAAATCCAATAAAAATATATATCTTTTGTAAAATTTTCTATTTTTATAAAATACGGAAGAAAAGGAGTAACTAATATTCCTAGCACTAATAATAAGAATGAGATTTTATTATAAATACTCTTTATTGTTGAAACTATTATACTTACTTGCTCTCGATTCCTTTCTGCTAATGGTTTATATAAAGCAAAAGCTGAAGCACTTCCTAACCCTAATTCTACTATATTCAAGTACTGTAATAATTGAGTAAATAAATTCATTATCCCTAAAATTTCTATTCCCATATATTTAACAAAAAATTTATTTTGGATAAAAATAATAAGTCCAGCTAAAAATGTAAATATAAAATTAAAAAAAATTTCTTTTTTCATAATTATAATCCTTTAAAAAAAATTTTAAATTCTTCATTTTTTACTAGTTTATTCCAACTAAAATCTTTTGCAAATTCTGATGATTGATTATATTTTTTTTCTAACTCAATTTGATTATTAATTACTTTTTGAACTTCATTTTTTAAATTAGAAATATCATTATTTTTTATAACTTTTCCTATTCTACTTTCTTTAGTAATTTCTTTAGCTCCTCCCACATCAGTTGTTATAATGTAATCACAAAAAGTTAAAGCCTCTGGAAAAATTATTGCAGAGCCCTCCCATCTTGAAGTTAATATAAAAACTTTTGCTCTATTATAATAATCATATAATAAATTTTTATTATCAATATTTCCTATTAATATAACTTTTTCCTTTTTTTCTGGATATTTTTTTATAAATTCTATATATAAGTTATAAAACTCCTTAGTGTAAGGTCCTATTAATAATATTTTCCATTCTCCTAATTCTATCTTTTCTAGAGCTTCTAATAACATCTCATTATTTTTTTGTTTAGTCCCTAACCTACCAACTGTTATCATAATATTTTCTTTTTCTTTAAAAGGTTTTATTTTAATCTTATTCTGTACTAAATAATCTTCATCAAAGCCATTTTTTAATAAAGTTATTTTTTCTGATAAATCTATTCCTAATATTCCATCTTTTTTTATTTTTTCATAACATTCTTCTGTTTCACAAGAAAATAAATCTGTTTTTTTTAATAAATATTTAAAAATTATCTTTTTTAAAAGATTACAACTATTAAAATATTTTATTCCTGATAACATAATATCTAATTTTATATAAATTTTCCCTCTAGGATTCAAAAATTTATATATCATTATTAGAGGTAACTTTGTTGGATGTAAATGAAAAAAAGCTAAATAATTATATTTCTTAGAATTTTTTATTAAATATAGTATATAGTCTATATATAAATTTTTAAGAATTTTATTTTCTTTTAATATATTTAAATATGTTTTTTTTTCAATTATTTTCATTGTTCTAAAATAATCTGGCATCCATTTATCTCTATTACTACATAAAAAATCTACTTCTAAATTATATTCTTTTCCTAAATAATAGGGTAATAATCCTTCATCTTTATATAATCTAACTTTTTCAAACTCTTTTCTTGTTGAAATAAAAAGTAATCTTTTCATTATTTTCCCTTTCTATACTTTTTTTAAAAATTTCTCAATTATTGATATAATAATTATACTTATTTCTTTTTTTAATTTATAACTTTCATATTTTTTTTCATTTATTAATTTTAAGAATTCTGATAATTCATATCTTAATCCATCTTCTTCAAACTTATAAAAATGCTTCTTATTTTTACTTAAATCTTCAAATCTTACTTCAAAATATTCTGTCTTCCACCAAGGAGCTGGAACATAAATATATCCTTTTGTTCCAGAAATTATTAATTCACCTTCTGATTTTACTCCTAATCCTACTTTTGCTGTTGCAGTTAATCCCTTAGAATATTTTAAAAATATCTTAGTATATAAGTCTACCTTTCTATTTTCATCAAAATATGAATAAAACTCTATATCATTAGGTTTTCCTAAAAGTTCAATTATTGGAAGAAGAGGATATGTTGCTAACTCTGTTACACTTCCTCCTGCTTCACTTATTTTCAATTCCCTATTATCTCCACTAACCAATTTTGTAAAACAACCTTCTATATCTTTTATTTCCCCTATTATTCCACTTTTAGCTATACTCATCATCTTTTCATAAGCAGGACAATAAGCTGTTTTTATTGCTTCTAGCAAGAGTAATTGTTTTTCTCTAGCTAAATCATATAATTCAATAGCTTCTTCTTTAGATAAAACCATAGGCTTTTCACATAATACATGTTTTCCTAATTCCAAAGATTTTTTTATGTATTTATAGTGTGTTTTATGAGGCGTAGCTATATATACACTATCAACTTTTTTAATAAATTCATCATAATTTATTGAATAAAAATCTAACTCATTTTCTTCTGCGAATTTTTTACAGTTTTCTTCATTTCTTGAAAGAACACCTTCTATATTAACTCCACTCACATATCTAGCTTCCTTTACAAATCTTTTAGCTATTCTTCCACTACCTATTATTCCTATTTTTAATATATTATTCTTTTGATTTCTTAATTCTGTACTTGATACTCCTTTTGTTCTTTTCAAGTATATAACTTCACAAAATTGTTTTAAGTAATCAAATTTTCCTATCCAATCAGAACCAATAACAAATTTATCTATACTATATTTTTCTATATCTACTACTTTTTGTCCTTCATACTCTTCAATTATAATTTCATCTGCTAACCCTGAATCTTTTATATTTTGTATTCTTTTTACTAAGTTTTCTTGAACATTTAATTTTCCTCTTTCTTTATCATAAGAATCAGAAGTTACTCCTACTATTAAATAATCTCCTAATTTCTTTGCTCTTTTTAATAAATTAACATGTCCTTGATGAAATAAATCAAATGTTCCATATGTTATAACTTTTATCATTAATACTCCCTTATATTCTTAATTTTTTTTCTAATGTTCTCAAAATATTCTCAGAAAAATTTTTCATTTGATAAGTTTCTTTATTAAAAAACTTATTTAACTCTTCATTATTTCCCTTTTTATTACTTAATGTCTTATCAATATTATTTACCAGCTCTTTTTCTTCTTTCACTAAATAATTTTTTACAAGTTCATCATAATTATAAAATAATCCTGTTTCATCTTCTTCTAAATACTCTTTTGAATCATAACCATAAAATATAGTACTTTTTTCCTCTTGAAGAACAAAATCTATAAATACACTTGAATAATCAGTTATTAAGATATCTGTTACCTTTAATAATTTTTGAGTACACTCTACATCTGAATCATTTAATAAAATAATCCTATCATTACTTTTATTTTCTTCTATTTTCATTAAATAATGTAGTTTTATTAGTAAAATAGAGTTATTTTCTTCTAATATTTTCCTTAACATAGAATTTTTTAATAAACTTTCTAGCCTATCCTCTTGTTTTATTTTTAATTTTTCTATATTTCTATATGTAGGCATATATGTTATTATTTTTTTATATTTTAAGATATTTTTATTTACGATAAGATCCTCTACTTTGCAGTTTAAATTATTATTTACTAAAATATCATTTCTAGGTTGTCCAGAAATTATAAATTCATTATTTTTACATAAATAAAAACATTTTTCTAATTTCTCTTTTGTTTCAATAGAAGTTACTATAGATAAATCCCTATGACATCTAAAATATAATTTATTTTTTATTATTTTCAAATTCTTTTTAAACTTACTTTTAGTATTTAGAAATTTATTACTTGCAAAATATATTTTTTTCAATGGCATTCCATGCCAAAGAGCTACTACATAACTTCCATATGATAAATCCAACTCTCCAAAATCTTGCATTCCATTAGTATAAAATACTACTCCAGCTCTTAATCTATACCATATTCCTTTTAGACTTTTATTATAATAAATTTCATCTATATCATTTCTTTTTAATAAAGCTTTATTTTTAGTTATCCAAATCAATCTTACTTTTTTATAATCTATTTCTTTTAAATATTCATAAAAATACCTGCTATTATCTGAATACCTATCTCCATGCCAAGCACCAAATATCCAGATATTTTTATCTTTTGGAAAAAAATAAAGTATTTTCAAAATAATATTTATAAAAAAATAAAAATATTTCATTGTTTATCCTTTCACTATCTTTTTAATATCCTGTGTTCTATCTTTTCTTGTTATCAACAATTTATTTTTCTCTTTTACTATTACTAAATCACTTACTCCAAGTAGTGATATCTCTACATCATCAGATATCACTATATTATCTTTTGAATCTAAGTTTCTTATCTTTTGTCCTCTTACTATATTTCCATTCTCATCTTTTGGAAATATCTCATCAAAGGCATTGAAGCTTCCAATATCATTCCAATCTATATCCACTGGTATTACTCTAATATTTTTAGAGTATTCCATTATTCCAAAATCTACTGATATCTTTTCAAACTTCTCAAAATATGGTTTTACTATTTGACTTAACTCTTCTCCATATAGATTTTCTTTTAACTCTTTTCTTATCTCATTAAATATCTCTGTATGTTCTTCCATAAGTACTTCAAAGTTTTTAAATATAGTTTCAGTTGTAAAAATAAACATTCCACTATTCCATAAATATTTTCCACTAGCTAAATAACTTTCTGCTACTTCTAAACTTGGTTTCTCTCTAAATCTTCTTACCTTACATATTGAATTAAGTTCCATAGTCTCATCTTTTACCTCTATATATCCATATCCTGTTTCTGGTTTAGATGGTTTTATTCCAAGTGTTACTATTACTCCATGCTCTCTTGCTTCTTCTGCTCCTTTAAGTATAGCTTTTCTAAATTCAGCTTCTTTTTTAATAAGATGGTCTGAAGCAAGAACTATTGTTTCTATCTTTTCTCCAGCTTTTAACTTATCTTTAAACCTATTTTCTATTATCAAAGATGTATATCCAATAGCTGCTGCTGTATCTTTAAAAGCTGGTTCTATTACTATATTTTCCTTTGGTATATCTGATAACTCTTTTTCTATCTCTTTTGCTTGAATAATATTAGTAGCTACAAATATATTTTCTGGTTTTATAATAGGACGAATTCTATCAACTGTTTCTCTTATCATCGTTTTATCTGAAAATATTTTTAATAGTTGTTTTGGTCTTTCTGGTGTAGACAGTGGCCAAAATCTCTCTCCACTTCCACCAGCCATGATAATTGCTGTTAACATAATTTCCTCCTAATCTAATAGTGATTCCATATACTCTTTTAATTTTTCTAATAAATTTTGTAATTTCTTATCAGCTTTCTCTTTTGAAATATCTTTAGTATAGATATAGTATTTTATCTTTGGTTCTGTTCCAGATGGTCTAATAGTTATATAGCTTCCATCTTCTAATATGTATTGAATTACATTTGATTTTGGTAATCCTAACTCATCATATTTGTAGTCATATCTGGTAACTACTTTTTCTCCTAAAAACTCTTTAGAATCTTGTTTTCTTAACTCTGACATCATTGTAGAGATTTCTTCCTGTCCTTTTTCTCCAGCTCTAGTTACTGGATAAGTTATTTCACTATACCAACCATATTTATCGTATAGTTTATTTAATTCTTTTAAAGGAGTAGTACCTATACTTTCAAAGTAAGAGCACATCTCTACTATTAACATTACTCCAAGTATTCCGTCTTTATCTCTTACATAATCTCCTTTAAGATAACCAATCGATTCTTCCATTCCAAATAGGAAAGAGTTATCATATTTTCCTTCTTCAAACTCTCTAATTTTCTCTCCTATATACTTAAATCCTGTAAGAGTTCTAAAAACTTTTAAGTTATAATCCCTAGCTAATAAGTCTAACATTGGAGTAGTAACAATAGTTGAAATTACTGCACTATTTTTCTTAATCTCCTTACTATGTTCCAAAATATATGATAGTAATAGAGCCCCTATTTGATTTCCATTAAAATATATCCACTCTCCATCTTCCTTTACCATCATTCCTGTTCTATCAGCATCTGGGTCATTGGCTATACAAATTTTTGCTCCTTTTTCATCAGCTAACTTAATAGCTAAATCAAATACAGACTTCTCTTCTGGATTTGCATAATGACAAGTAGGAAACTCTCCATTAGGTTCAAATTGCTCATCTACTACATATATATTTGTATATCCCAACTCTTCTAATAATCTTTTTACTGGTCTACCACCTGTACCATGAAGTGGAGAGTATACTATCTTAATATCTTTAGGTAAGTTATTTAAAATAGACTCTTTTTTTACACTCTCTAAATATTTACTATCTAACTCATCTGTTAATATTGTAAGTAGTCCATTTGCTAAAGCTTCCTCTCTAGCAATAGCTTTTACATCATCAAACTCATCAGTCTTATTGACTTCTTCAATTATTCCACTAGCTTGTGGTTCTACTAATTGTCCACCATCTTTCCAATATACTTTGTAGCCATTATATTCTTTAGGATTATGTGAAGCTGTAATCATTACTCCAGCTTGACACTTTAATTCTCTTACTGCAAAAGATAGTTCTGGAGTACTTTTTATGCCATCAAACAGATAGGTTTTTATTCCATTAGCACACAGTACTAAAGCTGTTCTTTCAGCAAATTCAACAGAGTTAATTCTGCTGTCATATCCTATTACTACACCTTTAGATTTTCCAACCTCTCCACTAGATTTAATAAGGTAGTTAGCTAATCCTTGAGTAGCCTTACCAATCATATATTCATTCATACAATTAGTACCAGTCCCCATAATACCTCTCATACCACCTGTACCAAATTCTAGATATCTAGAAAAATTTCTATTATTTTTTGATATATATTCTTTTGTATAATCTTTTAATTTTCTTCTCATTTCTTTCTCCTAATTCCAAAATAAAATAATAATTTAAAACTATATATGAAGTTACTGTTATAAATGAAGTATTAAAACAAAGTAATACAAACAATAAATATTTAAAATTATCTATTCTTAATAAAATTAAAATAAGTATAAATACAAAGTAAACAAAAATTCCATAATGTAATATTATATTAGCAAGTCCTGTAAATGTATCTATCTCTTTTAATTCACTCCCTATTTGAATTAATGAATATTTCTTTGTGATTTCTTGAACTGTTTCTAAGTTCGAAAAAAATAAATCATAAATATTATATTTTGTTATAACATAATATCCACCAAATCTATGTGTCCATGATATATTATTATTATAAAAATTAATTGAATTCATATATTTGGAAACCATTATAAAAAATATTAATATTCCATTATAAAATATTAATTTAGGTATCTTATTTATCTTATTTTTTAATTTTTTTAAAATAAAATATACAGGTAATATAATCGACATTTTTGCTATAGATATTATATACCCTAATAAAAATAATAACTTTTGAATTTTTATTTTTTTTACCTTAGTATCATAAATATAAATTAAAATAGTAATAGTTATAAGTGATGAAAAAAATCCAACTTCTCTAGATAGTCCTGAAGATCTATTAAGTAAACCTATTGAATAAAAATTTGTAAATGTTGGTCCTGCATACTTTCCCCAAACAATATATGATATATTTGTTGGTCCTATCATATAAGATATTTTAGGATTTATATATTGAAATATAAATTGAAAAAATGCTAATAAGATATTTAAGTTTAGATATCTATATAATAAATATAAATAATTTATCTTTTTTAAATATTTTAAATACAATACCATATAAACTATTAAAATGATTCTTAAAATTTCCTCATATCTTTCTTGACATAACAAGTAACTTAATAGTATTAATAATAAATAAAATATTTTTATTTTTATTCTTATTTTTAATAAATCTTTTATAAATTTATAATCTAATAACGGAATTATCCAATAAATATAAAATGTTTTTCCATTAATAAATGGCGATAATATAGGGGACATAAAAAATAAAAAGAACATATTTACTATAATTTTTTGATAAATTTTCTCTATCATGTTATATTCTCCATTAATTTTTTTATTGCTTTTTCCCAACTATATTTTTCTAAAATTTCTGCTATTTCGTTATTCTTTTTTATTGAAAAATCAAAAATTTTTTCAACTTTGTATGGATTCAAGTAACTTACACTATTTTCAAATATCTCTGGTAAACATGTTATATTAGATACATAAACATTTTTACATCCACTCGCCATAGCCTCTAATGGTGTCATTCCAAATCCCTCACAAAAACTTGGATGGATAAATACCTTAGAAAATTTATACAAAGACTTTAACTCTTCATCAGTTACATATCCCAAATACTCTATATTTTTTGTATTTATAAAGCTTTTATCTCTCATCCCTACTATTACAAATTTATAGTTGGGATATAATTTGGCTAATTCTTCTATATAACTAAAATTTTTATTTTTATTAACACTTGAAACAGCTAATATATACTTTTCTTTTTCTATATTAAATTTTTTAAATACATTATCATCAAAATCTATATTTTTTATATGTTGCCATCCATTATAAATTACTATAATTTCCCTCTTGAATTTTTTATAATATTTTTCTATTTCTTTTTTTGAATAATAAGATACTGTAAAAATTTGCTTGCCATTTCTTATATTAAAATAATTTAAGATTTTATAATATATAAGAAAAATCTTATTATAAAACTCTGGATTCGAACAGTAAAATACATCATGAATTAATAATATATCTGGTTTTATTATTGGAGCAGAATTACATAAATTTACTATTTTTCCTCTCATTATAAAAGAGTATATTGGTAATATCATCTGTTCCCATAAAATCCCATTAAATATTCCTATTCTCTTTATCTTTATATTTTTATATTGTTTCTCATATTTAATTTTCTTTGGAGTTAGAATATATACCTTTAAATTTTTATTTTTTTCTAACTCAAGCTGTTTATCCAACTCAGATACTAATTCATGTGCTACTCTTTGAACTCCTGTTATCCTTTGACTTAAAAATTTTCCATTAATTAAAATTTTCATTTTTTAACTCCTCAATTATGACTCTACTCGTATTCCTATAAGTATATCTATTTACTTTCTTTACTCCCCTATTATAAAGTATTATCTTCTCTAATAACTTTTCTTTATTATTTACTTCAAAATACTCTACTTCACTTTCATTATAAATCTCTCTAAATACCTCTATATCTGATACTATTACATTTGTTCCTAATGCTAATGCTTCTAGTGGTGGTATTCCAAAGCCTTCATATAATGATGGTTGAACTAATGTTCTTGCTTCAGCTATTAATTTTTTTAATTCTTTATTATCTACATAACCAGTGAAGATAATATCCTTATTTAAATTTCTATCTTCCAACAACTCTATAACTTCTTTATCTTTTGTTCTAAAATTATTTTGATTTCCTACAATTACTAATTTTAATTTTTTATCTTCTTTCTTTACTAATTTAAAGGCTTCTAATAATATTTTTAATCCCTTATGTTTTTTTATATTTCCAACAAAAATTATATAATCCTTCTTTATATATTTTTCATCACTTTTCTCTAAAATATATTTAGAAACCCCATTATAAGTCACTACTATCTTTTTTTCTCTTCCTAGATGTTCTTCTATTCTTTTCTTAGAAAAATTAGATACTGTAAATATTTTTTTTGCCTTTTTATATGCTAATTTATAATAGAACTTTCTAACTATATATCCTAATTTTGAAGTTAATTCTGGCATATCCAAAAATATCACATCGTGAATTGTTAAATAAATTGGTATTTTTATTCCTAAAGCTATATTAAAATTAGGAGAATAATATATATCACATTGATTTATAGGTTTTACAGGAAAGAAAAACAATTCTTCAAGAGAAAAAATTTTAATATCACACTCTAATAATTCTACATTTTTATACTCTAAAAACTCTTTTAACTTTTCTTTATTTCCTATTAATAAAAATTGATTCTGTGTTTCCAATAAATATGGTAATATTTCACGAAGATAAGTCCCTATTCCTGAATTATTAATCATTCTACAATCTATTGCTATTTTTTTCATTTATTACCTCTATTAACTTATTCTTAAACTTCTCTTTAGAAAACTTTCTAGAATTTTCTAAAATATCCTCTGCTTTAAACTTTTTATTTTCAAACTCTAAAATAGCTTTCTTTACACTCTCTTTTTCTTGTCTGTCAAAGAATACTCCAGTTACTCCATTCACTACTGTTTCTAAAGCTCCACCTTTCCCATAAGCAATTACTGGCCTTCCACAAGCTTGAACCTCTACTGGAATTATTCCAAAATCCTCTTCCGCACAGAAAATCATTGCCTTACATCTCTGAAGGTAATCCCTAATCTCTTCATCTGAAATTCTTCCAGTAAATATTATATTTTTATTGTTATCTGCTAATTTTTTTAGATTTTCTCTCTCTTCTCCCTCTCCAATAACAACAAGTTTTCTATTTAATTCTTTACAAGCTTCTATTGCTAAATCAATTCTTTTATAAGCTACAAATCTTGAAAAAACTACATAAAAATCTTCTGATTCTTTGCCATTTGGATAATATTTCTCTATTTCTACTGGTGGATAAATTACCTTTGAGTCTATTCCCCAGCATTTTTTTATTCTCTTTTTTATATAATTAGAATTTGCGATAACTATATCTATTCTTCTACTACTTGTAACATCCCAAATTCTTAAACTTTTAGAAAAAATTGTCATAAAAGCTTTTACTAAAAAATTACTTTTTTTCTTATAGTCATAATACAAATCCCAAATATATCTCATTGGAGAGTGTATATATGATATATGTAAAGTATTCGGAGAAGTAATTACTCCCTTAGCACAACAACTGCTACTTGAAATTACCAAATCATACTCTGTTAAATCTAACTCTTCAAAAGCTAATGGCATTAATGGCAATAATTTAGTATATAACTTTGTTGCTTTAGGAATTTTTTGAATAAAAGTAGTTTTTACTTTTTCTTTTGGAAAACTTTTTCCCATTTTTTTCTCATCATAAACTAATGTATATATATCAGCTTGAGGAAATATCTCCAACATTGTTTCTACTACTCTCTCCGCTCCACCATAATTTACTAACCAATCGTGAACTATGGCTACTTTTAATTTTTCTAGCTCCATCAATATGCCCCCTTCCCATATACAACATTCTTTATTGTCTTAACTATTATTACCACATCTAACCACAAGCACCAGTTCCTATAATAGTATTCATCCAACACCAATCTCTCATCAAAATCAGTATCACTTCTTCCATGTGTTTGCCACATTCCTGTTATTCCTGGTTTAGCCTGTATTATTTTCTCATAATAATGTTTCATATCTTTTTTCTCTCTAAAGAGATAAGGTCTAGGTCCTACAAAGGACATCTCTCCCTTTAATACATTTATAAATTGAGGAAACTCATCCATAGAAGTCCTTCTTAAAAAATCTCCTATCTTAGTAACTCTAGGGTCATTTCTTAACTTCTTATTCTTCTCGTATTCTTCTCTTATCTTTTCATCCTTAGCCATCATCTCTTCTAAGATTTTATCCGCACCTACTACCATACTTCTGTATTTATATATTTTTATCTTTTTACCTCTATGTCCTATTCTCTCTTGAGTAAAAAATAGTCCAGCCTTTCTTTCCTCTTTATCAGTTTTAAAATATACAAATATAGTCAATGGTATCAATGATAGTGTTCCTATTAAACCTATAAAGAAATCTACAACCCTTTTTATAACCCTTGTTATTCCCCTAACAAAGTTTATCTTAGCTGAAATTACCATTATTCCATCATAATTTTCAACTTGAGAGTTAAAAGTAAATGTTCCACAAAATCTCGGAATAAACTTAATCTTATCTACTCTACCATCTAACTTATTAATTATCTCTTCCATCTGCTCATTATCTGCTAGTGGTAAAGCTATCAGCACCTCATTTACCTTATTCTCATCTAGAATTCTATCTAAATCCTCATAAGTACCTATCACTCTATCTTTTTCTACATGTACCTCTTGGTTTACCCCCTCTATACTATTAGCTGAGATATATCCAAGTAGTTTATACATAGTAAAGGTATTATTATCTCTTATTATCCTTGTTATCTGATTAGCAGTATTTCCTATCCCTATTATCAACAGGCTCTTCTCAAGATTTTTTCTAAATACTGTCCTTATAAATCTAATTATGAAAATATTAAAGAATGTAAAAGTAAGTCCTACAAAAAGGTGTACAGGAATAAATTTCATACCCCAGAAAGCCAAGTCATTAATAAGCATAATTATCAGATACTCAGCATGAACTAATAGGAGTTTTCTCAATTCTTCCCATATTAGAATAGTTTTAAAAGAATACATATTTTTGGTTAAATTTAAAGCCAGATAAATAAAAAATGTATTATACATTATCCTATCTGGCACATCAAACAGTTCATTCACTACAAAATAGAAAATAAACTGCATTATTATCATTACAACTTTTGCTACCTGTCTTTTCATAAAAAATTCTCTCCAATTCCTAATTTATCTGTTAAATATTTTTTTAAACAAATGAAAAGTACTGACACTTCTTACTCCTCATTACTTAAGACTTTCTATCCCTCTCTAAAGAGTGATAGCCCAATCTTTTTCATTTGAAGTTTTCACTATTACTAGTTAGGTTCGCATCAAAACCTATTTTAAATAGAATGATTAGTGTGAAACTTTAAAGAATTATGTAAATTATGTAAAAAAGTTAGATTAATACAGCGAAATCGAATGCTAAAAAACACAACTGTTTGAACGAAGTGAGTTTTGTGTTTTTAATGAGATAAGCATAATTAATCAACTTTTTGGAATATGAAATAATTCTTAAGTTTCACTCTTCTTTAGCTTTCTATTTAAAATCTCCACAAGCATCTTAGGAGCCCTATTCCCTCTCTTACCACTCCTAGTTATCTTTACTCTTCTCTCTTTTCCCTTAGAGTAAATCTCCTCTTGTACACTCTCTAGTTCCTCTATCTCTACCCTATCTCCAAGGCTTAGTATCTCATTACTCAAGCACTCATGTTGGTACTTTCTCACATCACTTTGTTTTCTATATACCTCTTTTAACTCCTCTACTAGTTTTCTATGTCTTACACTAAGTGTTGATAGCCCCTCTCTTTTTCTTCTATTTATCTTCTCTATGAGCTCTCTTCTTCTTACCTCTAGTGAGTAAATTTTATCAGCTAGCTCTATCTCCTTAGACTCCCCATCTTTTTCATAGACAAGGTACTCCTTACCTATCTTTACTTTTACCTCTCCACTACCTACTCTTTTTCTATACTCTCCAGTTTTCTTATCTATCTCTCTAGGTGGCATACCTTTAAAAACTATCTGTGTATAGTATTTGAGTTTCCCACGAATATTTTTTCTAATAAGTCTACAATAGGCTATCTCACTTTTAAGAGCCTCTTTCTCATAGTGATTTTCCTCATCAATTAGAACTTTTAATCTAAGTCCTTTCCAATCTATATATCCATCTATATATCTAATCCCTGTTCCATTGGATTTTCCCTCAAGAGATTTGAAATCATCTTCCTGTTTAAAATGTACCTTCTGCCCACTTCCATACATCATCTTTTCAAAAGCTCTCCACACCTGTGAAGCTATCTTTTGAGCTGTAAAGGAATCTATATTCTGCTTAAAAAATTTCTGCATATCCTTTACCTCTTTATGAAAAGCATACTCTGTAAATCCACTCTCTTTTCTTATTGCCTCTAGCTTTTTATACAGTGATTTTTTCTTCTCAGTATTAGCTATCTCATGGAGTAGCTCCCTATATACTCTTTGCTTTCTCATCTCATCATATTTTTTCATCATCTTTCCCAAAAGAGAGTTGTATATATCCCTACCTATCCTAAATCTTTTCTCAAGGATATCCTCTTGATACTTCTCTACTTTCAAAGGAAATTGAACTATATAGTTAGCCAAAAAAACTCCTCCTTTTTTGAGTTCTTTTTATACTGAAAAAGCGAATTTACGTATTAAAAATTTGTTTTAAAAATTATAATTTTTTAAAAAAAGTTCTACTTATTTAGGTTAAGGCTATTGACATAAAATAGAAAAAAGGGTAAAATAAATTGATTACATATACTTAAAGTACGCTTTTTCAGTAAAATATGTACTTTTACAAAAAATAAAAAAAGATAGATTATGCACCTTTCAAATTTTACATAATCTATCCTTTATCTACGGAAGTGATTTAATTTTTTTATTTAGATCGCTTCCAATTTTCTCTTTTTTCCAAAATAAAGATTAAACTTCTAGTAAAAATAATTACACTGTTTCCATAATGCCTACTTATTATCTCATCATTAGCTATCCTTTGGTATATGGACCTAGTACTTTTCTTTAGATAGCTAGCTACTTCCTCCACTCTACACCACTCACCTAAACTTCTTACCATCTCTTCTGCCAATAATTGGTCTTCTTCAGAAAGTTCCTTTAATCTTTTTAAAATATAAAGTTCAGTTGGATTTTGTATATTTACCATAGAATAGCCCCCTTTTAATTTTATAATAAAATATGCCTTAATCAATATATACTATATTTTTTGTACTTTTTCAAATTTTATCTCATTAATTTTTCCTCTATCCTCACCATCCTCTCCTCTATTCTCTTTATTCCATCTACCATATTCCTTCTATTCTCCTCCTCCAATCTCTCTAAAAGTTTTTTCTCTCTTTCCCAGATCTCTTTATCTATCTTTCTATCTAGTAAAGAAAGTATAAATTTGTGATAACCTATAAATATTGCTAAAACTCCACTAATTATTTTTATATACTCCATATTTCCCCCCATTCATTTGCTCTTTTTCCTATCCACATCATATACTTTATATAGCTATGCTTTTTCATTTAGCCCCCCTTTTCTATTCCCCTTGTCATCTTCTTACCCTATGCTCTATTTTCTACTTCTTCAAATACTGCTTGATAGATTTTATCATCTAATTTACTATCTGTTCTTTTTACTAGCTCCTCTAGTAATAGTATCACTATCTTTTCTATCACTTTTGTTGCAAACCATTTACAGATAAAATACTTTACAAATTTGATTACCATATCCAATACTTTTCCCATTCTTTCATCCCCTCTCTTTTTTGACTTTTTGTCATTTTTATGCTATAATCTAGTTACTTAATAGAGCTACATAAGTCAATCTTTGATTGACACTCTATTGGGGACTTTGAAATATGCAAAAATTCGTTATGAAATAAGCTTTCACTTCGGTGGAAGCTTATTTCATATTTATAAGGTGTAACGAGCCTTATAAATACCTTATAAATAGTCGAGCATATTTCAAAGGAGGTACACTATATGTACATCACAATCAACATCAATTCTATTGAAGGTGGAACTTTCATTGTTCTACTTATCATTGTTTGGTGGTGGTATAAGAACAGATAGTGTTCCTCGAACCCTTCGGGGTCTTTTTATTTTTTGTGCTACCTCAACTCTATATGTGGGTTGTCCCAGCCCCAATCATATCCAAAATTTAACTTAAGATTTAGCATCTTACCAGCCTTTTTAAAACTCTCTATTAAAATATACCATCTGTCATCTGTT
>ERZ838399.271-NODE-271-length-66612-cov-8.199904_pt1 | contig 66612 bp, 51 predicted proteins | sample MGYA00519683_ERZ838399 | MGnify/ENA primary metagenome ERZ838399 (study PRJEB31850, sample SAMEA3708833) | human gut metagenome | biome: human gut; feature: human-associated habitat; material: faeces | place: China | collected 2014 ...
ACTGGTTAGGAATTCTCAATCAGATTTTTCTTCCACATATATGCCTCAAGAGCCTGAAAAAATGAGAGGAAATGACATGGTGTTATTCCTTTACCTGGAGGTAATGGGGTGCTTGAACACCATAAATTCTAGGGGTTTGATTAAAAAATACAATCAGGGAGTTTCCACAGAATTTATATCGGATATCCGATATCGGATATCATATATTTAATGAATAATTACTGGTTTATCTGATATTTGAAAATATGATTAAGGAAAATATAATTTCATCAGTTTCAACTAAAACCAGTAAATGTCATGAGTAACTGTTCACCTCTATTAAAAAAACGATGGCTGTATCTGGGGTTGTTTTGCCTGATTAACTTTTTTACAGGCGCAATCTACATCTGGAGTGTGTTCTCCGGCCCTCTGGCTGCTTATCTGAGCACACTCAACCCGGCACAAGAGGTAACGGTTGCCACGCTCGGGTCTGTGTTCGGTCTGGCGACCGGGGTTACACCTCTGCTCATGCTGACCGGAGGTTTCATCAATGACCGGTTCGGTCCGAGGCTGATCATTATGGTTGGCGGTCTGTGTCTCGCCGCCGGTTATTTTCTGAGTGCACTCGCAACATCAGTGTCTGCTCTTTACTGGAGTTACGGTATTCTTGCCGGCGCCGGAACCGGTCTGGTCAACGGCTGCACAATCAATTCGGCCGTGAAATTTTTCCCTGATAAGCGCGGGTTTGCCGGCGGGACAGTGACCGCCTGTCTGGGTATCGGCGGTGCGCTTCTTCCTTTTCTTGCCAATGCACTGATAGATACGGTTGGTATTGTCAGCACGCTTAATGTGTTTGGTGTGCTGCTCGGCTCTGTTGTCGTCTGCTCTGCGTTACCTCTTGTTAAATGCCCCGATGGTTTTTCGCAGATTTTTGCACCGAGGCAGACGGCAGAGACGACCAGGCATGACGTCAACTGCAACTGGCTGGGGATGGTGAAGTCGCACCGCTTTTATCCGCTGTTTTTTATGTTTGCCATTGTGGCTACCATGGGACTGATGCTGCTCTCCAATATTTCCGGTATTGCGAAAAATCAGATCGGTATCGGCAGTACGCTGATTGCACTGTGTGTGTCCACGCTGTCTCTGGCTAATACCGGCGGTCGGTTTCTTTCCGGCGTCCTTTCCGACAGATTCGGGCGGATGCAGACGCTCACTGCAATGCTGCTTGTAGCGATGGCTGCCCTGGCGTTGCTCTACAGCGCAGAAAAAGGTGATGTAACGCAGTTTTTTATCGGTCTGGCCGGCGTCGGACTGTGTTTCGGATCCGCTTTTGGTATTTATCCCGGACTCGTTGCTGATGAGTTCGGCTCGAAACACAACAGTGTGAATTTCTCTGTCATGGCGTTTTCCTACTCGATAGGCGGTTTTTTCGGTCCGATGATCATCCGTTCAATCGGAGCAGGGCAGCACTATGACACTGCGTATCAGATCTGTATGGGGATCTGTGTTCTGGGACTCTTATGCGCCGGCTGGTTTTTGGCGCTCAGGAAAAAGAGCTGAAAGGAAAAACATTTTATTGAATCAACGTTTGGAGAAGCTATGCAAAAGCAATATGTTGATGAGCTGGTAAGTCTTCGTCGTCAAATTCACCGTCGCCCGGAAGAGGGATGGACTGAATTTGAAACCACGTGGCTGGTTGTAAAGTATCTTCGCGGGCTCGGTCTGCCGGTAACGGTAGGCAAGGCCAATATCAATACTGACGATGTCCTGGGACGTGATCCTGATCTGGTGGAGGCTGCCATCAAACGGGCTCTTGCTCATGGTGTGCCTCAATCCTTTATTGATGAAACCGGCGGATACACCGGGGCGGTGGCGATTCTTGACACCGGCCGTCCGGGGCCGGTGACGGCCTTCCGCTCTGATATGGACTGTGTGCTGGTTCAGGAATCCTCTGACCCGAGCCACCCGCCCGCCAGACTGGGCTTTGCCTCGGAGCGGGAAGGACTGATGCACGGCTGCGGTCATGACGCTCATACGGCTGTCGGACTTGTGCTTGCCCGCTGGCTGGTTGAACACAAGGATGAACTCTGCGGACGTTTCAAGCTGATCTTTCAACCTGCCGAAGAAGGGGTGCGTGGAGCCCGCGCGATGGTGGGCTCCGGCCTTGTCGATGATGTGGACTATTTCCTCGGCGGTCATGTCGGCGGTTGTGCAACCCTTGGACAGATCGGTGTTATGGACGGCGGCTTTCTTGCCTCCACCAAGTTTGACGTGACCATCAAGGGTACGCCTGCTCATGCGGGCAACGCTCCCCAGCTCGGACACAGTGCGCTGATGGCTGCTGCGAGTGCCTGCCTGATGCTTCAGGGCATTCCCCGTCACGGTGAAGGTCCCACTCGTGTTTCGGTTGGAACGCTGCATGCCGGTGAAGGGCGCAATGTGATTCCTGCTCAGGCCAGACTGCAGATGGAGGTCCGCGGGGATACCGAAGAGGTGAACGCTTACATGCGTGACTACGTTTATGACATTTTTGCCGGTGTTGACAAGGCCTACCGTGTGCAGTCTGAAATTACCATTGCCGGAGAAAGCACAACCCTGGTGCAAAGCCCTGAGCTGTATGACGTTGTAGAAGAGGTCATGCATGAAATTGATGGTGCTACGGTGATTCCGCGTGTGCATGTGCCCTCCGGTTCAGAGGACTGTGCACTCTTTATCCGCCGCGTGATTCAGCATGGCGGACAGGCAGCCTTTATTCTGTATGGCTGCAACCATCCCGGACATCACCGTCCGACATTTGATATTCAGGATGAGCAGAGTCTGCCGCTCGCGTTTCAGGTTTTCAGCGGCTTTGCAAGAAAGGTCAACGGTCTGGATAAGTAACGGCGCGCATTGCGCTTAAGTGTGAAAGCAAACGGCCTCAGAGATTCTCTGAGGCCGTTTGTTCAGAAAAAAAACGGAATCAGGCCAGCATGCCCTGCATGGTGCTGACGACCTCTTCGACGCTGGGCCAGCCTTTTTTGGCATCCCCGAGGACAACAGCCTTCGGATTCCAGGGACGGGTACGGTCGATATCGGTTACACCGATAAGCGTGATCTGCTTTGCGCCGACGGCTGCCGCAAGATGGCTCACGCCGGAGTCGTTGGCAATCACGATCGCAGCCTGGCGTGCCAGTGCGGCATAGTTGCCGAGTGTGGTCGGGGTGAGGATGCGTGCATCAGGACAGGCGGCTCTGGCTTCGTCAACCTCATGCTGCGAGGGGAAGACAATCGGCTCCACGCCGAGGTCACGCAGAGGTTTGCACAACTCATTGAAATGCGCCCAGGCTTTAACCTGACCGTGGTGCATACCGCGGGCGACCGGGGCAAGAAGGGCAAATTTCGCCGGCAGATTGTGTTCGTTGGAGAGATTGCGAGCAGCAGCCTCATGGCGAGCAAGCACTTTCAGTCCCAGCTCTTCGGGAACCTTATCCCAGGCAGGTGTGCCGCCCCAGGCTTTGATCGCTTCATGAGCAAGGTAAAAGAAACGTTCGACCTCATGCATGGGACCCGGCTCAGGGATGGCATGCTCGAGCAGGAAGCGGCGCCCGTCAGTGGCAAGCCCCGTGCTTTTGAGACGGCCCACGCTGAAAAGCAGCGCGGAGCTGAAGGAGTTCGGAAAGAGCAGACCGCGGGGATCGGGACCCACGTGCTGGCTCAGATAACGGATGCGTGTGAGGTCTTCTGTGACATGTCCTTCAATCGGGTCAAAGCGCCAGCCCATCCCGCTCATCAGATCCTCAGCCCAGCGCTTGCCCGCAAGCATTGGCGTAAACCCGCTCGCTTCGAGCAGACGCAAAGCAGGCAGGGTCATACAACAGTCACCAACGTGATTGGGAAGACGGCAAAGAATCGTAGACATGGAGACTCCACAGGAGTAAAGCAAACAGGTAGGCCATATTGTAGCGCATAGCCGGCCTGTACAGATGGTTACCAACAGGGAGCTGCAGCGGTGTGAATCAGGCTGGGAGGACACTACAAAACGCCATAAACCTTGTATGATGAGAGACCTGATTTTCACAGGCCTGAACCTACTCAAGAATTTATGCTCAAACTGCCCTTTGTTGACAATCCGGCGCTCATGCGCCTGTTCCGGTATCTGCCTCCCTACAAGCACTATCTGATCCTTGCTGCTCTGGCGATGGTGGCGAGCGGCGGGGCATCCTCGCTCATAGCCATGATGCTCGGGAAGCTGACTGATATGGGGTTTTATGACAAGAACCCTGCGGTCGTCTACTGGGCTCCGCTTGCGCTCATCGGTATTTCGGTGCTCTACGGGGGATCGCAGTTTCTGAGTTCCTACTGGCTGGCCAAAGTCTCGCAGTCTGTTCTTCGCAGCATCCGTATGGAGATGTTCTCACGCGTGCTCAACTGGGGTGACTGGTCGTTTCAGGAAAACCGCTGCGGCAGCGTGCAGGCGAAGTTTATTAATGAGGCCTCTGTGGCACTTGGCGGCGCCGCCAGTGTGATGACCACGATTATCCGTGACTGCATCCAGATTGTCTGCCTGATTTGTGTGCTGATTTATCACAACTGGCTTCTGACACTGGTGACCTTTGTCATTGCGCCTTTGCTGGCGCTGGTTCTGCGCTGGGTCAACAAGCGCATCAAGGCGATTACGAAAAAAACGCAGACCTACTTCGGCTCTCTGATAACGGTGATTCAGGAGGCTTATCACGGCTCGAGGGTTGTGAAAATCTATGACGCAAAAGCCTTCGAAAACAACCGTTTCTCTCAGGTCAACAGTGAGCTTGCCTCTCTGAACCTGAAGGCGGCAAAGGTAAATGCCGCCGGTACACCGCTCACACAGCTCATCTCTATGACCGGTGTCTCGGTGGTGATCGTGTTTGCACTGCTGCAGGCGCAGCGTGGCGAAATCACGATCGGTGAGTTCACCACCTTCCTCTCCGCACTGCTGCTTCTGATGGCGCCGATCCGCCATCTCTCCGGCCTCAACGGGACGACGGCGGCAATGACGGCCGCTTCCGAGAGCCTTTTCGGCATGCTCGATATCGAACCCGAGAAGGATCCGGGAGATAAAGAGCTGACCGGCTACAAGGGAGCCATCCGTTTTGATCATGTGGGCTACCGCTATCCGAGCTCAGAGAAGTGGGCAATCAAAGACTTTTCCATCGACGTGAAGCCCGGTGAGGTGATCGCCCTTGTGGGGACCTCCGGTTCCGGAAAATCCACAATTATCAATATGCTTCCGCGTTTTCTTGTGCCGACCCGGGGTGATATTTATTTTGACGGCGTCGCCCAGAGCGAGATGACACTCAGAAGTCTTCGTGCTCAGATGGCACTGGTAAGCCAGGAGGTGGTCATCTTTGATGACACGATTGCCGGCAATATTGCTTACGGCTGTGCCGACCGCGTCTCGCGTGAAGCCATTGAACAGGCGGCCGAAGCGGCTGCACTCGGAGACTTTATCCGTTCTCTGCCTGACGGGCTTGAAACCAGAGTCGGTGCCGAAGGTTCACAACTTTCCGGCGGTCAGCGTCAGCGCATTTCAATCGCACGTGCTATTTTGAAAAACGCCCCTGTACTGCTTCTTGACGAGGCAACGAGTGCGCTTGATACGGAAAGTGAAAAACACATTCAGGAGTCGATCAACCGGCTTATGCAGGGGCGGACAACATTTGTTGTGGCGCACCGTCTTTCGACAATCGAGCATGCTGACCGCATTCTCGTGATGAAAGAGGGTGAGGTGGTTGAAGAGGGCAACCATGAGACGCTGCTGGCAAAGGGCGGCGCCTATGCGAGCCTGTATAACATTCAGTTCAATAACGCCAGAGCCACCAGAAGCGAGGCTCAGGGAACACTGAATCAGACGGAATCCGCTCACTGACAGGGTGACGGCCGTCAAAGGTTAGACCGGAGTGCTGCGGACGGACCATGAACAGGCCCGCAGCTTCCGGTTTTTGTGAGTAACAGCAATGTTGGTCAAATAATTATGGATATCTGTGTATTCGACATGTTTCGTGTCGGCATCGGCCCGTCCTCCTCACATACAGTCGGCCCACTGCGGGCTGCCGGGGCTTTTGTGGATACGCTGCATGAAAAGGGGCTGCTTGAAGGAGTGAGCAGTGTCCGGGTGGAGCTCATGGGCAGTCTTGCTGCCACAGGGCGCGGACACGGTACTGACATTGCTGTCATGCTGGGGCTGATGGGGTATACCCCGGAAACGCTGGATCCGGACGCGGTCAACGACCTTATCGGGCATGTTCGCGAGAAGAAAAAAATTGCGCTCGCCGGCCGGAAGGAGGTCGATTTTGATCCGGAGTGGGATATCCGCTTCAGTCCGGACCATGTGCCGCAGTACCACACCAATGCAATGGAAATCACCGCGCTGCGTCGTGATATTCCGCTCTATACCCGTCGCTACTATTCAATCGGCGGGGGATTTGTCATCGCTGCAAAGGAGTACGCCCCTGAGGTTCCCGAAATTGTCCCTGCGGATGCGGATGCGCCTGTGCAGCCTTACCCGTTTAACAACAGCACCGAGCTGATGACCTGGTGCCGGCAGACCGGTCTGAGTATTGCCGAGATTGTCCGCGCCAATGAACGCGTGCGTTTGAGCGATGACGAGATTGATGCGCGGCTTGACGGTATCTGGCAGGTGATGAGTGAGTGTCTTGAACGCGGGTTCCGTCAGAGCGGTGTGATGCCCGGTCCGATGAAAATCATGCGCCGGGCTCAGAAAATGAAAAATGCTCTGCTTCGCCAGGGGGATGATCCGCTTGTCGTGCTTGACTGGGTCAATGCCTATGCGATTGCCGTGGCTGAAGAGAATGCCTCTGGCGGGCGTGTGGTGACTGCCCCCACCAACGGGGCGGCAGGCGTGATTCCGGCGGTGATTGAGTATTACCTCAAACATGTGCCGGGGTGTAAACTCAGCAATGTGCGCACGTTTCTTCTCACGGCCGGTGCCGTGGGCATGATTTTCAAAAATAATGCCTCCATCTCCGGTGCCGAAGTCGGCTGTCAGGGGGAAGTGGGCGTGGCGTGTTCCATGGCCGCCGCCGGTCTCACTGCTGTGCTGGGCGGTACCCCGGATCAGGTTGAAAATGCTGCCGAGATCGGAATGGAACATAATCTCGGTCTCACCTGTGACCCTGTTGCAGGGCAGGTGCAGATTCCGTGCATTGAACGTAACGCCATAGCGGCCGTCAAGGCGATTAATGCGGCACGCATGTCCATGCGTGGAGACGGCTCACACTATGTGAGCCTTGATCAGGTCGTTCAGGCCATGTATGAAACAGGCCGGGACATGCAAAGTAAGTACAAGGAAACGAGTCGAGGAGGGCTGGCTATCCGTCTGGTCGGGTGCTAGCAGAAAATTAAGTCTGATGCTGTTAGGAGTTTTTTTTGGCATAGTCGCCTGCATGATCTGGGGCGGGGTGTATATTGCTCCGCTTCTTCTGCCCACTTATGATCCCGCGGTCATCGCGACGGTCCGCTATGTGGTTTTCGGTTTGCTCTCCTGCGGTATCGGTATTGTCCAGTGGCGCGAGCTCAAACACTATCGCGCCTCGGACTGGTATCAGGCTGTCCTGCTCGGGGTGGTCGGCAATATTTTCTACTACTGGCTGCTCTCTGAGGCTGTTCAGCATGCCGGGGCGCCGATCACTGGTGCTTTCTCCGCCATGATCCCGATTCTTTGCGCCCTTATCGGCAACTATCAGGAAAAAAATGTCGAGCGCAGAGTCGCCTGGAAGTCACTGGTCTTCCCGCTTATTCTGATCGCGGTGGGAATGGGCTGTCTGAACGGTACGGAGTTCCTCTATCTCGTGGGCTCGGGCCGTGTGAGCAGTGTGGAATTCTGGATCGGCGTGCTTTATGCGATCGGCTCGCTGCTTGTCTGGACCTGGTATCCGCTCAAGAATGCCCAGTGGCTCATCAATAATCCGGAGCGCTCTTCGAGAGGCTGGTCCACTGCGCAGGGCCTGGCACTTTTCCCGGCCTCTCTGATTCTGCTGGCTTATTTCTGGAGCACTGCTCCGGCAGAGACCGGTCTGCTGGGTGAGACGCCCGAACTCTTTATCACGATCTGTATTCTGCTCGGGACGGTCTGCTCCTGGGTCGGTATTCTTTTCTGGAATCTCATGAGTCAGCGTCTGCCGCCGGCCCTCGGCGGCCAGATGATTATTTTTGAGACTGTCTTTGCAGTGATCTATGCACATATCTGGCGCGAGAGCCTGCCCTCGACGCTGATGGTGGTCGGCATCGGTCTGCTTCTGCTTGGTATTGCGCTTGCCATGCGGGTGTTTCAGGAGGCCAAACGCCATGCACACGAGCCTCAGCACCCGACAGCTCAGATGTCCTGAGCGTTTTGACTGCGTTCTGTGCCCGTTGCGGCGTCTCTGTCTGCGGCAGTCCGCAGCGGGTTTTTATGGTCGCGGGTGCGATACATCGATACAATTGTTCGTATAGCTAAAATTCGAATCTCCTCACCACAAAGAAAAAAGCACTGAGGATCAGCGTGGATACTATTCTTATCAACTGCACACCCCGGGAAACGCGTGTCGCCATCCTGAGCGACGGGGTGCTGCAGGATCTTTTCATCGAGCGCGTCAAAGCCCGCGGCCTGGTAGGCAATGTCTACTGGGGACGCATTGTGCGCGTACTCCCCGGCATGCAGAGTGCCTTTGTTGATATCGGGCTCGAACGCACAGCCTTCCTTCACGTCTCCGATATGCCTGAAGCGCATCAGGAAAACGGTGAGGTGCTGCCCATTGAACGCCTTCTCCGGGAAGGTCAGTCGGTCATGGTTCAGGTGAGCAAGGATCCCATCGGTACCAAAGGGGCCAGACTGACCACCGTGATTTCACTGGCCGGCAGAAAGCTTGTCTATCTGCCGGGCGACAGCCATATCGGCGTTTCGCAGCGTATCGAAAGTGAAGAGCAGCGCGAGGCGCTGCGTGCCATGATGGTGGCGCTGCGTCCGGAATCCGAAAAGGGCGGCTACATTATCCGTACCAGTGCCGAAGAGGGGGCGACGGAGCAGGAATTTCTTGACGACATGGCCTATCTGGGGCGTCTGTGGACGAATATCCGTGAGCACTCTCTGAAGACCAGCGCCCCGGCGCTTCTGTACCGGGATCTCTTTCTCGATGCACGGGTGCTGCGCGACATGGTCCATCAGAATACGGCAACGGTGGAAATTGATAACCCGGAAAACTTTGCCAGACTCACGGAATTTGCCGAGCGCTTTGTCCCCAATGCCAAGAACCGTCTGAAGCTCTACGACAACGACATTCCGCTCTTTGACATGTACGGCGTCGAAGATGAGATCGAACGGGCGCTGCAGCGCCGGGTTGATCTCAAGAGCGGCGGTTATCTGGTGTTTGACCAGACTGAGGCAATGACGACGATTGACGTTAACACCGGCGGCTATGTCGGCAAACGTGACTTCAGTGATACGGTTTTCAAAACGAATCTTGAGGCTGCACAGACAATCGCAAGACAGCTGAGGCTGAGAAACCTTGGCGGTATCATCATTGTCGACTTCATTGATATGGCGACCGACGAGCACCGTGAGGCGGTGCTCAACGAGCTGCGCCGTGCAATCTCCACAGACCGGACCAAGATGACCGTGAGCAACTTTACCGAACTCGGTCTGGTGGAAATGACCCGTAAACGTACTCGCGAGTCGCTTGCTCACGTGCTCTGTGAGCCCTGCCCCATGTGTGAGGGGCGCGGCGAGATCCGTACGGCGCGCACCGTCTGCTACGCGATCATGCGGGAGATTGTCCGTCTGAGCAAGCAGTACAAGGAAACGAAGGAGTTCCGGATCGTGGCGAGCCGCTCTGTGGTCGATATGTTCATGGAGGAGGAAAGCCCTGCACTGGAGATTCTGCAGTCACTCGTGGAAAAGCCTGTGCTGCTCGAGCTCGAGACCGGATATTCGCAGGAACAGTACGACGTGATTCTGGCCTGAACGACATTAAGGATGAGGAGCCTAAATGGCATCGAATAATAGTGAACAGACTTTTTACTGGTATGACTTTGAAACGTTTGGCCTGAATCCGCGGTTCGACCGCCCGGCACAGTTTGCCGGGATGCGGACTGATCTGAATTTCAATCCGATCGGTGACGGGGAGGTTTTCTACAACCGCCCCTCAAAGGACTATCTCCCTTCATTTCAGAGCATTCTGATCACAGGTATCACGCCGCAGCAGTGCGATACAGAGGGCATGTCCGAGGAGGAGTTCGCCAGACAGATCTGGCAGCGCTTCAATACGCCCGGTACCATCAGTCTCGGCTACAACACACTGCATTTTGACGATGAGGTTTGCCGTTTCCTTTTCTGGCGCAACTTCCTCGACCCCTATACACATCAGTGGAAGAATGACTGCTCGCGCTGGGACATCTTCCCGCTTACCTGTGCCGTCTGGTCGCTCAGAGGCGATTCAATCAAGTGGCCGACATGGCAGGATGCGGCAAGCTACGGTATTGCCGGCGCGGAAAACCGGGAAGGGTACTGCTTCAAGCTTGAGTGTCTCACACGTGCCAACAGCATGGAACATATGAAGCCGCATGACGCCCTCTCGGACGTGGTGGGCACCATGGCACTCGCCCGTCTGATTGCCCAGAAGGAACCCCGACTCTGGCAGTGGGCACTGGAAAACCGGCACAAGGACAAGGTCAAAGAGGCGCTCGCCAAGGGACCGGTTCTCTGGATTGACCCCAGACACGGGCAGAAGCGTGGCTTTGCCCGTCTTGTGCTGATGATCGGTATGAATGCGCAAAAAGGCAACGAGGCTTTTGTGTGGGATCTCTCGCACGACCCGGAAGAACTCAAAGGGCTCTCCCCTGAAGAGTGGCAGCAGCGTCTGTTCCCCTCGAGAGAGGCTGTGGCAGGCGGAATCCGTCCGCTGCCGATCTACCGTCTGGCGATCAACGGTTCGCCTTTTGTCTGCTCCTCGCTTGCGGTGCTCAGTGATGAGCGGGCTGCAAAATACGGGATTGATAAGGCGAAGGCCGTGGAGCATGCTGAAAAACTCTCTCCCATGCTGGCCACTCTGCAGGGGCCGCTCACCTATTTCTCCGAGCACGCCGTGCTTCCCTCCGAGAGCAATATCGATCTTGCGCTCTACAGCATCGGATTCCCGAGTAATGCCGACAAGGAACGGATTGTGCGTGTGCGGGCAGGTGACGGGGACTATCTTGCCCGTGCGGTTGAAAAGCGTGAAATCGTTTTTGAAAACACCCGCTATAACGATCTGCTTCTGCGCTACCGGGCCCGAAACTGGCCTGAGAGCCTCAGTGACCGGGACCGTGAGGCGTGGCTTGCCCACTGCCGTGAGCAGCTGCTCAATGATCAGGGCAGCCCCCGCTCAATGACGAAATTCCAGGAGGAGATTGACCGGGTGGTTGAAGCAAGTCAGGAAAATGAAGCCGTCATTGAACTGGCGGAAAAACTTTACAACTGGGGCGAATACCTGTGCGAACTGGCGCAGGGCGCCGAAGATAACGGTCCGGAAGAGGACATTGGATAAAGGGGGTAGCTATGTCTGTTAAAGTCGCATTTTTAGGCCTCGGTAACATGGGTTACCCCATGGCGGGTCATCTTGTTAAGGCGGGCTTTGATGTGACGGTTTATAACCGAACCGCCGCCAAAGCCCGTGAGTGGGTGGCCACTTACGGCGGGACGTGCGCAGCCACACCGCGCGAAGCGGTCAGGGATGCCCGCTGGGTAATGATGTGTGTGGGTAACGACAACGATGTGCGCAGCGTGGTCTACGGTGAAAACGGAGCGCTCGCGGGGATGTCCCCGGGCAGCACGCTGGTCGACCACACGACGACATCCGCGCTGCTTGCCGAGGAACTCGGCAAGGCGGCTCAAGCGGCCGGTGTGCGTTTTATGGATGCACCGGTCTCCGGCGGCCAGAGCGGCGCGCAGAACGGCAAACTCACGGTGTTCTGCGGCGCTGATGAGGAGGTTTTTGAACAGGCGCGCTCAATCCTCGGTGCCTACTCTGTCTCGATTGAACGGTTCGGTCCCGTCGGACAGGGGCAGCGTGTGAAGATGGTCAACCAGATCTGCATTGCCGGTGTGGTGCAGGGGCTCTCCGAGGCGATCGCATTCGGTCTGAATGCCGGTCTTCCGATGGACAGGGTTATGCCCGCGCTCAGTCTCGGCGCCGCCGGATCCTGGCAGATGGCCAACCGCTCAAAAACCATGATTGCCGATGAGTTCGATTTCGGTTTTGCCGTTGACTGGATGCGCAAGGACCTCGGTATTGCTCTGGATGAGGCCAAAAGAAACGGTTCCTCTCTGGCGATCACTGCACTGGTTGATCAGTTCTATGCGGAAGTTCAGGCCAGAGGCGGCAGCCGCCTTGATACCTCTTCCCTGATCACGCGTCTGCCGCGTCCTGCAGAGAAGAAGTCCTGACAGCAAAAACTTGTCTGTTGAGTGAATTTGCTAGAATAGGCAGATCCTGCACTTGAAAAGAGTAGCGGGCAGGGTGCTGACGCCTTCTGCCCGCTTCAGTGTTTCAGGGCAAGCAGATTTTTTGTTTCCTAATGAGTGGGGTGGCGGTCTCCTGACCGTTTGTGTGCAAGTGCCTGTGATGCTGCACTTCTTTACGCTGCCTCTCAAAGTATTTTTAGCGTTTGGAATAAACCGATGAGTTCTGAAGCTCTCACGCCTGATACCCCTCAGACGACTAACTTTATCCGCAATATCATTGAGGAAGATCTGGCCCGCGGTGCCAACTCCCCCCGCCTCTGGTGCGGACACCCCGCCCCTTACAGTGAACAGGCGGAGCAGGGGGTGCCTGATACGGCAAAGATCCGTACGCGTTTTCCGCCCGAGCCCAACGGGTATCTGCACATCGGCCACGCCAAGAGCATCTGTCTCAATTTCGGTCTGGCACGGGCCTACGGCGGTGCCTGCCATATGCGTTTCGACGACACGAATCCTGAAAAGGAAGATCAGGAGTACGTTGACGGTATCAAGGACAGTGTGCGCTGGCTCGGTTTCGACTGGAAGTATGAAGGCGAGAACAACCTGTACTTCGCGAGCTCGTATTTCGATTACATGTACGCCTTTGCGGAACATCTGATCCGCACGGGTTACGCCTATGTGGATGAGCAAAGCGCCGAGCAGATGCGTGAAAACCGCGGCACGCTCAAGGAACCGGGCAAAAACTCGCCCTTCCGTGACCGTCCTGTGGAGGAGAACCTGCGTCTGTTCCATGAAATGCGTGACGGCAAGCATCCCGAAGGCTCCATGGTGCTGCGTGCCAAGATTGACATGGCCAGCCCCAACATCAACCTGCGTGATCCGGCCATTTACCGCATCCGTTTTGCCGAACACCATGCCACCGGCAACAAGTGGTGCATCTATCCGATGTACACCTTTGCCCATCCGATTGAAGACAGTCTGGAAAATATCACGCACTCGATCTGCACGCTTGAGTTTGAAGATCAGCGCGCGTTCTACGACTGGGCGCTTGAACGGGTGATCCCTGTGCTGCGCACGCCGCAGTACGAGGAGGCGCTTCTGATTCTGCGTCAGATGGCCTCCGGCGAGGACGACCGCGGACTGGCGTTTGTCGCCCGCGTGATGGACTCGCTCAACAAGCTCGGCAACAGCCTGCCTGAGGAAAAGGCAAAGAGCATTCTGGCCTCCTTCGACGGTGTGGCGCCGACGGCTTTTGACGAGAAGGTTGCCCAGTTCTTCGCTCTGATCCTTCAGTATCCGGAAAACTTTACGCCGGTGATGCAGGCCGGGCTTGATGTTGTCCGCCCGAATTTCTTCCTGCTTTCGCATCAGTACGAATTCAACCGTCTGAACCTCACCTATGTGGTGGTGAGCAAGCGCAAACTCATCCAGCTCGTTCGTGAACATCACGTTGACGGCTGGGACGATCCGCGCATGCCTACCATCGTCGGTCTTCGCCGTCGCGGCTTTACGCCGGAAAGCCTGCAGCTCTTTGCTGAACGCTGCGGTGTCTCCCGTGTTGCCGGCGGCTGGATTGAATACTCGGTGCTCGAACAGTGCCTGCGTGAGGATCTTGAAGAGCGTGCCGAACGCCGTGTGGCGGTGATGCGTCCGCTCAAACTCATCATTGACAACTATCCCGAAGGTCAGCACGAAACACTGATGGCGAACAATCATCCTCAGCATCCGGAAATGGGTGAGCGTGAAATCACGTTCTCCCGCGAACTCTGGATCGAGTCCGAAGACTTCGCTGAAGTGCCGCCCAAGGGCTATCGCCGTCTGACCATTCCTCAGGACGGCTCCGAGGCTAAGCCTGTGCGTCTGCGCTACGGCTATGTGGTGGTGCCCACCAGTGTTGACAAGGATGAGAACGGCAATATCACAGCGGTTCACGCCCGGTATCTTCCGGAAACCCGCTCCGGTACGGACGGCAGCATGAGCGTGAAGACCAAGGCGACCATCCACTGGCTTGATGCCAGAACGGCTGTTCCCGCGGAAATCCGTGTCTATGACCGTCTCTTCAACGTGCCGCATCCCGATGAAGGGGAGGGGAATTTCCTGGATCGCCTGACGCCGAATTCCAAGGAAGTGCTTTCCTCGTTTGTGGAACCTGCGGCCGCTGAAGCGGAACCGGATACGAAATTCCAGTTTGAACGTAACGGCTACTTTGTTGCTGATCGCGAAGATCACACGAAGGAAAAACCTGTGTTCAACCTCGCTGTCGGTCTGCGTGACAGCTGGGGAAAGTAATTTTTCCAATCAGTGGCGGATCGGACTGAACCCCTTCCGGCACAGAGAAAAAGAGACGATAAATCAAAAAAGGGTGGCCCTGTGCCACCCTTTTGGCTACTCCGGCGCCCGACGGGCGTACAGACTCGGATGATCAATTTCATGGTACAGAAAAACACGCTTACCCCCCCCCCCTGCACACCAGTCACTTTGGACGATAACGCTCTTCCCAATACTGATCGTGGCGTTTTTCATGCTCGCGAGATATATGCTCGGCTATGCGCCGAGCTGGTATGTCGGACGTGACGCCCTTTGCGGTCTCGGGATTTCGCTGATTGTTCTGCGACTCTTCCATACCCGCGGCCTGCTCGTGTATCTGAGTCTCTGGCTGATACTTGCGCTTGGCTACGGCGTGGTGGGGCTCTCCTACGGGGAGCCGGACGCCAATGCGATCGCTGCACTGATCAACACCAATCCGCAGGAGGCAGGAGAGTATCTCTCGCTGCTGCCGGATTCAGTGCCCCGGTTCTATACGGCACTGATTGTGCTTTCCGGACTGATTTTCTGGCATTCCAGACGTTGCCGCTGGGAGGCCTACCGTACAAAACGCTGGGTGGTGGCCGGAATTGTGCTGATTTTCGCCATCACCGGCGCCTCGGTGATCCGTTCCACCATTAAGGGGACACTCGGTCTGACCACCTTCCGAATTAACGAGGTTGTGCTTTACAAGGATGTGAGCCGTGCCTGGCAGGCGGCGAAGACGATGGATCCGTCCAAAACCATCTTCAACCGCACGCCGTCCTGGAAATTCCACATGAGCAGTGACGGTGCGATGTGCGACACATGCGTGCTGGTGATGGGCGAGAGTGTGCGCCGCGACTTTATGGGCGCCTACGGTGCGCCCTGGAACAACACGCCGTGGATGAGCGCCGCTCAGGGCAGGCTCTGGACAAACTTCCACGCGGCAAGCTTTGCAACGGTGCCGTCTCTGTCGGAGGAACTGTATGCGCCTCACGGCGTTGAGGCGCCCGAGTATGCGAACAATGTCATCACGCTCGCCTCTATGGCCGGTTATGAGACCGGCTGGATCTCCAACCAGCACCGCCGCGGCGGCGATGATTCTCCGGTTTCGATGGTGGCCTCCTATGCGGACTATATCTATTTCACGGAAGATGATCCGACGGCTCTGAGTTCGGATGAGGCGCTCATTGAGCCGCTCAAAACCCGGCTCAAGGCTGACGGAAAGAAGCGCTTTATCGTTGTTCATCTCTGGGGGTCTCATCCGACAGCGTGCAACCGCACCGGCGGCGAGTACACGGAGTATTTTGAGTCCAAAGAGATGTCGTGCTACATCGAATCGCTGCGCCGCACTGACCGTCTGGTCGCCCGGATTGAAGAGCTGGTCAGAACGCAGAGCAAAGGTGCCTGGAGTCTGATTTACACAGCAGACCATGGCCTCGGTATCAAAAACACCCGTGACGGCTGGGCGCCCAAACACACCCATGATGTGGCGGATGCGTTCGAGCCGCCGCTCATTATGACCGGCACGGCAGTCAGCCGTCGCGAGAATGTGACTGCCGAGCGCAGCGGCCGTTACTTCTCGCTGTTTTTGGCACAGTGGCTGGGTATCGTTCCCGAGGGAGTACGTGCCCCGGCGTGCGACTGGCTCGGCAACAGCGCCTGCGAGGATCAGCAAAACGTTAAAACCGGTAACGGCGAATGGGTGCCTATCAGCTCTCTGCCGCATCTCAGCCTTGAGGAGTTCCGGGAGAAACACCACACGAAGGAGTAAGTTGTTTCTGAATCGTGGCTTTTGCATCAGCCGGAAACGTCTTTTAGAAATCGTTACGGCGATCACCTGCAGCCCTCTGATATAGTGTGCCCGCTCTGGAGGTTGAATATCGAAAACACCTCTCCCACAATAGATTTCATCTGTCCGGAGTGGCTGTCCGCCGTCCTTTTCCTGCTCTGTCGGACTGTCCGGCACGGGAGTCGGACGACGGATAAAAAACAGAACTCCCGGTGCGGGTGTGTGAATTCTTCGCCCGCACCGTTTGCAAAAGGCAATTGCCATGAAAAACGTGTTTCTTCTCCTTGCCGCCTGTGTGTTCACGGCGGGCACTGTCCAGGCCGTTGAAATGAGCGCCGCAGATGATGTGGCGCAGGTTCAGGTCTCCTCGGCGAAAGCCGCTGCCAGGCACCACGCAGCGAAGGCCAAAGTGAAAGCCGCTAAAAAAGTTCAGGCCAAAACTCATCAGACCCCCAAAGCTAAAGTCCATAAAAAAGCGGCGAAAAAGACCGCCTGAATCCGGTCTAGATACAAAGTCGAAAATTTTGTCACTTCGACATAAGTCGAACAGGTACGGGTTTGTGCTAATATCAGTCTCGCCCCTTGATGGCGTTTCAACGTCACTGTGGTGAGTGACCAGTCACAAGGAATATATGCCGAGAGTTCAACTCTCATTCCCCGCGTTAGTGCACAAACCCAGCCTCTGAACAGTGAGCTGAGGCACTGACGAACATAACTACAACTGTTGAGGTTATCAATATGAAGAAGTTTATCGCTGTTGCTGCCGCTGCTCTCCTCGCCGCCGGTGCCGCTCAGGCCGCCTACAAAGACGGTTCCTACACCGGTGAAGGTCAGGGCCGTGCTTCCAAGATCCAGGTCCAGGTCGACGTGAAGGGTGGCAAGATTGCCGGTGTTAAGGTTCTCAAGCACGGTGAAACCGACATGATCATCGGCGCTGCTCAGGAAGAAATGCTCCCGAAGATCGTTGAAAAGAACGGTGTTGAAGGCGTTGAAAACGCTGCCGGCGCTACCCTCTCCTCCGAAGGTATCCGCGCTGCCGTTAAGGACGCTCTTTCCAAGGCCATGTAATTTCGGCTTTAGCTCTCTCTGAGCGGACGCATCTGCGCCGCCGGAGACTGACTGAGCGCAAGGGAGATCCTTCAAGGTCTCCCTTTTTTCTTCACCACCGATAGAGAATCCGTCAAGATGTTGTTTTCTGCGCGAAAAGCCCTCACTCTGAGTTTTCTGCTCGCTTTTGGTATCGCAGCGGGTGCTGCCGCCGAGACTGCGCCGTCCCCGAAGGGGGATGTGGCCCAGGTCAGGTATCAGGGCGGCGAGCAGTATATGGTCACGCTCAATACCCTGCATATGGGTACGGTCATCAATATCAAAACCTATGCCAAAAAGAGTGAGGATGCTCACCGGTTTGCCGATCGCGCAGATGAGCTCGCCACGAAGTACGATGATCTTTTTACTGTGCATCGTGACAGCCCGCTCAATGAGGTCAACCGCCTCTCAGGTCAGAAGGTCGCAGTTCCCGGGGAGATTGCCGACCTTGTCCGGCGTTCCGTGGCGGTTGCCGCGCTTACCGATGGCGCCTTTGAACCGACAATCGGCCGGCTGGTCAATGTCTGGCGTATCGGTTTCGGCGGAGAGCACGTCCCCACCTCGGAGGCCATCAAGGAGGCGGTGAAAACGGTTGACTACCGCCAGGTGAAGGTCGGAGAGCTTGACAACGGCGAGGCGTATGTGCAGATCGCCCCCGGCCAGAGTCTTGATCTCGGCGGTATCGCCAAGGGCTATATCGGCACACGCATGCAGGAGGAGCTCAAGGCGGAAGGCCTTGCCCGCGGCGTGCTCAGTCTCGGGGGAAATGTGGTGGCGATCGGCACACGTCCTGACGGTAAACCGTGGAAAATCGGTCTGCAGCATCCTGAAGAGGAGCGCAATGCGTATTTCGGCTATGTGGAGGCGACCGACGAGAGTGTGATCACCTCCGGTGCCTACGAGCGCTACTTTGTCGAGAACGGTAAACGCTACGGGCATATTCTTGACCCGAAAACCGGTCAGCCTGTCAAGACCGATGTCGTCAGTGTCTCGATTGTGGACAGCGACGGCGCCCGTGCTGATGCCCTCTGTACCGCGTTTTTCGGTATCGGCTGGGATCGCTCGATAGAGCTGCTCAAAAAACATCCCGAGATGAAAGTTATTCTGCTCAACGGCGATATGAAGTCCGTGGCGGTCACCCCGGCAGCCAAAGCGGTTTTCGTGCTCACTGACAAGGCCATGACAGTGACGGAAATCACCCCGCAGACAAAGTGAGCCTGCGCAGTGCGGTTTTTCGTCAGCAAAGGTGCGGCGGCGGATCCCGGAGGCGGAATCCGGTCCGGCCGCACTTTTTTTTGCGCTTTCCTCTGCGCACGAAGGCATGGTGCGGCAGAATTTGATAGGCTTAGTCAGTTAACATATCTACAGAAAAAATCTCAGAAGGCGTTATATGTCCGAACCACGTTTTGTTCATCTGCGTATGCACACGGAGTACTCCGTCACAGACGGGATCACGAGAATTGACCCGGCTATTCACAAGGTGGCGCAGGAGGGCGGAGCGGCACTCGGTATCTCGGACTCGATGAACATTTTCGGCGGACTGCGCTTTTACACCCATGCGCAGGAGGCCGGAATCAAGCCGGTTCTGGGTTGTGACATCCGCGTGAAGAATCCGGGCTTTCCTGATCAGCCCTACCGGATGGCACTCTACTGTATGAATCACACAGGCTACCATTCGCTCTGCACGCTGCTCACACGCGCTTTTCTGGATACGCAGGACGAGTACCGCGGTCAGATTGATGACAAGTGGTTTGACGAGCCGGAGTCGACCGAGGGACTGATCATGCTCACCGGCGGCCCGCAGGGGCGTCTGGGGCGGCTGATCTCTCTGGGGATGGAAAAACTTGGCGCGATGGAACTGTCCATGTGGAAGTCCCGCTTCCCGGGGCGTCTGTATGTGGAGCTGCAGCGTGCCGGCCGTCCGAACGACGAATCGGTTGTCCGCTTTCTGGCGAATCTGGCTGCTGAGGGTCAGGTGCCGGTGGTGGCGACTCATCCCGTGCAGTTTCTCAACCGGGACGACTTTGAGGCGCACGAGGTGCGCTGCTGCATCGCCAACGGGGACATCATCACGAACCCCGCCAGAGAGAAGCCTTTCACGCCCGAGCAGTATCTCAAGACTGAAGAGGAGATGTGCGAACTCTTCAAAGATATTCCCTCGGCTCTGGCCAATTCGGTGGAAATCGCCAAGCGATGCAATCTCGATGGTGTGCTCAACAAGCCGCAGCTGCCGGTGTTTCCGACGCCTGACGGGATGTCGCTTGATGACTATATGGATCAGCTCTCGCATGAGGGGCTTGAGAAGCGACTTGAGTTCCTGTACCCCGATGAGGCTGTGCGTAATGAAAAACGTCCCGCCTATCTCGAGCGCCTCGAGTATGAGCTCGGCATCATTAAAAAGATGCAGTTCCCGGGCTACTTCCTGATCGTGCAGGACTTTATCAACTGGTCGAAAACCCACGGTGTGCCGGTCGGACCGGGACGAGGTTCCGGCGCCGGGTCGCTCGTGGCCTACTCGCTCGGGATTACCGACCTTGATCCGCTCAAATATGACCTCCTTTTTGAACGTTTCCTGAATCCGGAACGTGTCTCGATGCCTGACTTTGACGTGGACTTCTGTCAGTACAACCGTGACCGCACGATTGAGTATGTGAAAAACACCTATGGTGCGGATGCTGTGAGCCAGATTGCCACCTTCGGTACGATGGGGGCCAAGCAGGTTGTCCGTGACGTCTCCCGTGTGCTCAATGTTCCCTTCAGTAAGGCCGACCGGCTCTCGAAGCTGATTCCGGCCATACCGGGGAAAAACGTCACGCTGCAGAACTGCATCGACACCATTCCCGAGTTCAAAGAGGCGATTGAGAACGATGAACAGTACAAAGAGGTGATGCGTCTGGGCCGCCCGCTTGAAGGGGTGGTCCGCAACCTCGGGATGCACGCTGGAGGTGTGCTGATCGCCCCGGGTAAGCTGACCGATTTCTGTCCGCTTTACAACTCTGACGGTGCCCCCGAAAACACCATCAGTCAGTTTGACAAAAAGGACGTCGAGAATGTCGGCCTTGTGAAGTTCGACTTCCTCGGGCTGACCACGCTCTCCATTCTGCAGAAAGCCAAGGAATACATTGACAGACTCAATCCCGGTACGGATTTTCAGCTTGAACGCATTCCGATTGATGACGTAGAGACGTACAAATGCTTCCAGCAGGGAAACACCACGGCGATCTTCCAGTTTGAATCCGAAGGGATGCGCAAACTTCTGCAGGAGGCAAAACCGGACTGTCTGGAGGATCTTGTCGCTTTAAACGCGCTGTACCGCCCGGGACCGATGGACCATATTCCGGACTACCTCTCCCGTAAATCCGGTCAGAAGAAAGTCACCTATCTTGATGACCGGATGGAGCCGGTGCTCAAAGAAACCTACGGCTTGATGGTGTATCAGGAACAGGTGATGCGTGTGGCGCAGGTTCTCGGCGGCTACTCGCTTGGCGGCGCCGACCTGCTGCGCCGCGCCATGGGTAAGAAAAATGTTGAGGAGATGAAGCGCCAGCGCGCCGTCTTTATCGAAGGTGCCCGCGAGCGCGGCGTGAACGAAGCGACAGCCACAGAGATTTTCAATCAGATGGAAAAGTTTGCCGGATACGGCTTCAACAAGTCGCACGCGGCAGCCTATTCCTATGTGGCGTACCAGACGGCCTACCTGAAGGTGCATCATCCGTCGGCTTTTATGGCAGCGAACCTCTGTATGGTGATGGATCAGGGTGAGAAGATGAAGGCACTGCTTGATGACGCAAAGGCCAACGGCATTACCATACTGCCTCCCGACATCAACGAATCGGAGTGGTTCTTCACAGCACCTGACACCAAACATATCCGTTTTGGTCTGGGCGGCATCAAAGGCATGGGGCAGCAGCAGGTCGAAAGCATTGTGAAGGCCCGTGAAGAGGGCGGCCCCTTCAAGGATATCTTTGATCTCACAGCCCGCACATCCGGGATTTCAGCGCGCAACCTTGATTCGATGATCAAATGCGGCGTCTTTGACAGTGTCGATCCGGACCGCGGAAAACTCTCCGCCAACGTCTCCAACGCCATTACAGCCGGGCAGGCGGTTGCCGCAAGCGCCGGTCAGAGCAGTCTGTTCGGGGATGTCGAAGAGGAGGAGCGTGTCGTCAACTGGGTTGATGCTGCGCCCTGGAGCGGCCCGAAGCAGCTGCAGGAGGAGAAAAAGGCCCTCGGGTTCTGGTTCTCGGGGCATATGTATGATTTCTACGCCAAAGAAATCAAGCGCTACCATCCTGCAGCGCTTAAGGGGCTCGCAGAAATGAAGACACAGAAGGGCGGCACGGAGGTACGTATCGCCGGAATTGTGACTGCCGCCTCCACCATTCAGGGAAAAAACGGACGTTTCGGCGCAGTGACCATTGATGACGGTGTCACTCAGGTTGAGGTCCGGTGTTTCCAGGAGACCTGGGACAAATTCCGTCCGCTGTTTGAAGTCGACAAAGTGGTGTTCCTGCGGGTTCTGGTTCGCTGGTCGGATTTCCGCAAGTCCAACAGCCTGACACTGGTTGATGCGTTTGACCTTGCCACTTTCCGCGAACGCACCGCCCGCGGACTCATGCTTGAGCTCGGGGACTGCAGCAAGGAGCGCTTTGAGCTTCTCAAAGAGCGTCTGCTGGAGAATAAAAACGAGAACGGCCTCAATGTGGCGATTTCGCTGACCGCTGACGGTATGTCGGGCACACTGCATCTGCCCTTTACCATCAGCGCTGCCGACGAGGCGCTCGATACAGTCACCGGACTGCCCTGCATCAGAAGTTTCGAAGTGCAGTATGACTAGAGGCCAAAAAGGCTTCCGGCGGTTTGCCGGAAGCCTTTTTTAATCGGACTGCCGCAGCGCTCAGCCTGCGTGTTCCTTAAGCCGCTGTGAGAGCAGATCCACCAGGTGGGCTGTGGAAGGCTCAACGCCGGCAACGCTCCAGTCGGTGAGAAGTTCTACCGGGTAGGTAAGCACATCACCTTCCTTCACGCCTTCAATACTGAACGTATCGTGCAGCAGTCTGCCGGTGATCTGCCCGTCGCTGACACTGTGCACATCAAACCAGCAGTGTTCTCTGTGCTCCGGATCGGGCTGCCCGTTTTCGTCCGGCGCATAGAGACCGATTTTTGCCAGAACATCCAGTCCGGCATCCGGATAAGCCTCACGCAAAGCGAGGCCTTTCTGCAGAAAACTGATGCGTTCGCGTGCCAGCGAAGCCATACGGTCGGTTTCGGCATTTGACAGATGGTAGGTGATGTTGCCGTCGCCGAGCAGGTCATACAGTTCAGTGAGCTTTTGCGGATCGGAGACATCAGGTTCACCTTCGCCGCGGAAGGTCACCACCCTGGCATACAACGTACCGATGACACCGTTATGGTGTTCACGGGAGGCGACAGTGCCAAGCGAGAGACCGGGATAATCCGCAAGCGCTTCGGGCCACGGTTTCATCACCCCGACGAGCACCTCGCCGGAGGCAATCTGGGCGAGCACAATCTCCTCCTGAAGAAGTTTGTATCTCAGCTCGCCGGCGTCATCCTCCAGAGGCGCGGAGCCTGCGTCAGCGAGTGCTTTACCGGCCTCCTCGATAAGACGCTGTGCCATGTGGCTGAGGAACTGGGAGTAGTTGTAGGCTGTCTCCCGTGTTGCCTGCAACACTTCAATTTCCGGTGCATGGCAGCGCAGCAGCCCGTGAGTGTGAAGCCACACTTCGCCGGATTTTTCAGCGTTGACGGCATGCATCGTGAAGAGGTAGGTTGGAGAAGGCTGCTCATAGGTGGCTGCCGTGAGCAGAACACCGCGACCGCTCAGAATCCGTATGGCATTGGCGTCGAAGACCGCAGTCATGTCAGGACAGAGGATGGCGGCAATTTTTATCTGCAGATGGTAGGAGAGCAGGGCATCCGGACCGAAGGTCAGACCGAGGGTCAGGGTGTCGGATTCAAGATCGAGTGCCTGCTTTTCCTCGTCAAAGAGCTGATCCACCTGAAGGAAGGCGGTTTCGATTTTCTCCGAATTATGGTAGATCACACCGCGGTAGCGGCGCTGACGGAATTCAACTTCGTAAAAGAGCGACGGGCCGTCAATGTCCGCTTCAACAAGTCTGACTTCACCTTCTGAGGACTCAAGACGGGTTCTTGCCTGCTCAAGCGAAGGAATCTGAGGCGTGAATATGCAGAAGACGGAGTCCGTCTCATAGGGCTCGGGCGGCTGCATGGTGATGCTGGCAGGCTGAGCTTTTTTCCGGAAAAAGTTAAACATGGTGAGTAGTCCTCCTGTATTTTCGGTCTTACAGAGAGCATATCACAGGAAAAATAATTTCCTGTTTTTTTTAAGGATTTTTGGCCTCTGACGTCTGTGTCCGTGCAGTGCAGTGCAGTGCAGGCTGCACGGCTGAAAACCGGAGGAGGCGGAGCAGACAGCAAAAAACCTCCACAGCGCCTGCGGCTGTGGAGGTTTTCTGAAATCAGATGGGGTGGGAAATGGGACTCGAACCCACGACAACCGGAATCACAATCCGGGACTCTACCAGCTGAGCTATTCCCACCATCGCAAATCTGTATGCGTGGCCTGCCCGACAGGAATCGAACCTGTGACCCTCTGCTTAGAAGGCAGATGCTCTATCCGACTGAGCTACGGGCAGGTGAATGTCGAGCGAAACCGTGAAAAAAAATTCCTGGTCGGGGTGAAGAGATTCGAACTCCCGACATTCTGCTCCCAAAGCAGACGCGCTACCAGACTGCGCTACACCCCGTGAGAGATTGAATTCTACACGAAAGCCGTCCGTTTGCAAAGTGCGGATTCCGGAAAACCATCCGGCTAGCCTGTCTGTGTGATTTTTGCGGCCTAATAAAACAAGGTTCAGGCAAGAGCGATTAAAATAATCTGATTTTGTTAACTCCACACCTCCCCTCTTTATGGAGAAAACTATGACAACTGGTGATAATTCCAACGATCCTCTGCACGCCAAGAAAAAGGCCTGGTCGGGCCGTTTCTCTGAACCGGTGGACGCCTTTGTGCTGCGTTACACGGCAAGCGTTGACTTTGACAAGCGCATGGCCATGGCCGATATTGACGGCTCGCTGGCACATGCGGCCATGCTCGCGAAAGTTGGCGTGATTTCCAATAAGGATCTTGAAGATATTCGTGCCGGGATGGCACAGATCCGCTCTGAAATTGAAGCCGGCACTTTTGAGTGGCAGCTCGAACTGGAAGATGTGCATCTCAACATTGAAGCACGCCTGACCGCCCTGATCGGTGACGCCGGCAAGCGTCTGCATACCGGCCGTTCCCGTAACGACCAGGTGGCCACCGATATCCGCCTGTACCTTCGCAGCGAACTTGATGTGATCGTCGAACGTCTTGAACACCTGCAGGAGGTTCTGGTTGCTCAGGCCGAACGCGGCGCTGACGTGATCATGCCCGGCTTTACCCATCTGCAGGTTGCCCAGCCCGTGACCTTCGGTCACCATATGCTGGCCTATGTGGAAATGTTTGACCGCGACCGCGAACGTCTGCTCGATCTGCGCCGCCGTCTGAACCGTTCCCCGCTCGGTGCTGCCGCGCTCGCCGGTACCACCTATCCGATTGACCGTGAATACTCCGCGTCCCTGCTCGGTTTTGAAGCGGTTGCCCAGAATTCGCTCGATGCTGTTTCCGATCGCGATTTCGCGCTCGAGTTCTGCTCGGCTGCTGCGCTGATCATGATGCACATCTCCCGTCTCTCGGAAGAACTTATCATCTGGATGAGCCAGCGTTTCGGCTTTGTGAAGCTGCCGGACCGTTTCACAACCGGCTCCTCGATCATGCCGCAGAAGAAGAATCCGGACGTTCCTGAAACCGCCCGCGGCAAAACGGGCCGTGTATACGGTGACCTGATCAGCCTGCTGACGGTGATGAAGGGTACGCCGCTTGCCTATAACAAGGACTTCCAGGAAGACAAGGAACCGGTTTTTGACGCCATTGATACGGTCAAGGACACGCTGCGTGCCTTCTGTGACATGATGGCCGGTGTGGAACCCCAGCCCAAGGCGATGCTTGCCGCCTGCCAGGCCGGTTTCCCGACCGCCACTGACCTTGCCGACTACCTTGTGCGTCACGGTGTGCCTTTCCGTACCGCCCATGACATTGTGGGTCAGGTTGTGCGTGCGGCTGCCGATCGTGAATGCGGTCTTGAAGAACTTCCGCTTGATGTGCTCAAGAGCTTCTCCGACGTTATCGGTGATGATGTCTATGCCGTGCTCACGCTTGAAGGTTCTGTCAAGGCGCGTAATCACCTGGGCGGCACCGCACCTGATCAGGTCCGCTATCAGGTTCAGCGCTGGAAGGGTATTATTGCAGAACGCGTAAAGGCATAAGCGTTTTGACTTAAGGAGCTTGACCGGGCGTAAGGCCCGGCGGGCTCCTTTAACAAAAGTCCGAGCTCATCGGACTTTTTTGTTTCTTAAAGGTACACTTTTCCTCATGCCCTTACTCACCCGAGAGACGGTGTCCCCAACAGCACCGCTCTTGCCTACTACTACCCTTACATTCAGCTAGGTTTGCTATGTTAGAGTTTGTTGACTATATCAACAGCATTATCTGGTCCCCGGTACTCGTGGGACTGTGCCTGTGCGCCGGCTTGCTGTTCTCTATTCGCACAAGATTTGTGCAGTTGCGCATGATTCCTGAAATGTGGCGTCTTCTCTTTCAGAAGAGAGAAGGGGAAATCGGTCTCTCAAGTTTTCAGGCACTGAGCCTGACGCTGGCAGGCCGTGTCGGTACGGGCAATATCGCAGGGGTAGCAACAGCAATCTGTTTCGGGGGTCCTGGCGCACTGTTCTGGATGTGGATGATGGCCTTCTTGGGCGCATCCTCCGCATTCGTTGAATCGACTCTCGGTCAGGTGTACAAGGAACGTATTGAAGGTCAGTACCGTGGCGGTCCGGCGTTTTATATTGAACGCGGCCTGCAGAACAAGTTCTTTGCCTGGGCGTTTTCCATCATTACGATTCTGGCTTCCGTTTTCTTCTGTCCGGGGGTGCAGAGCAACTCGATTGCCGCCGCCTGGTTTGAAGCCTTCCGTATCCCGCATGTGGTCACGGCCGCCATTATCGGCTCCATCCTGACCTTTGTGATTGTCGGCGGTCTGCGCCGTATCGCCAACTTTGCGACGATCGTTGTGCCCTTCATGGCACAGGCCTACATCATTGTCGCCATCGTGATCATCGGTCTCAACTACCGTCAGATCCCTGATGTGATCTCTCTGATCTTTTCGAGTGCCTTCGGTTTTGACTCGCTCACGGGCGGCATGATGGGCGCTGCGATCAGCTGGGGTGTCAAGCGCGGTATCTATTCCAACGAGGCCGGTCAGGGGACGGCTCCGCACGCCTCTTCGGCTGCGGCAGTGTCTCATCCGACCAAGCAGGGTCTTGTTCAGGCATTCTCTGTGTATATCGACACGCTGTTTGTGTGTTCGGCCACCGGTTTCATGATCATCATGACCGGCTGCTTTAACGTTATCGGTGAAAACGGCAAGGTGATTCTCAATAATCTGCCCGGCGTTGATGCGGGTCCTGTCTACACACAGATGGCCATTAACGAGGTGATGCCGGGCTGGGGCAGTCCCTTTATCGGCATTACGATTTTCTTCTTCGCCTTTACAACGATTCTCGGCTACTACTACATGGCTGAAACCAATGTGGCCTATCTGAACCGTTATCTCAAAAAGCCGATTCTGATGACGCTCTGCAAGGCAGTCTTCATTGTGACGGTGACCTTCGGTGCAGTGCGCTCCTCGACCCTGATCTGGTCGATGGCTGACGTCGGTGTCGGGATGATGGCCTGGTCTAACGTGATCGCTATTCTGCTGCTGCAGGGGGTCGCACTGAAGGCACTCAAGGACTATGAAGAGCAGAAGGCCCGCGGACTCAATCCGGTGTTTCACCCGGAAAATCTGGGTATTGCCCATGCTGATTACTGGGAAGGCGGCCGTGCAGAAAGCAACCTCTCGGTGGAAGAGCGTTCCGGTGTGGACAACCTGACGGGGATCGACCCGAAGAATCCGGAGTAACGCTTGTGAGGTGCCGCCGGGACCGCGGCACCTCAGTGAAAAAGACCGTACGCAGACATTGCCGGCGCATCAGCCGCCCGCAGGTCTGCGTATTTTTTATGTCTTGAAGAGACAAAATAAAGCAGCGCCCCGGCCAGGAACGCTGCTCTCGGATTTTTCATCGATTGCGCAGGCACGCCTGCAGCTGCAGTCACTCAGACGTTAACGCTGCGCATAGATTTTGGTGAATTGGGAATAGAGTTCTTTGTGTTCGGGAGTGGGTTCCGTGTAGGGAGCATCGGAGAGCGTGGGACCGAGGATGTCGGCAACGGTGAAATAGCGGAGTTTGAAAACCACCCCGGAATTGCTGCCGCCGTCAGTCTGCCAGCCGATCATCTTGATCTCGTTTTTCGGGGTAAGGCCACAAAGATAGGGGGACACAGTTCTCTCAAAGCCGTGATAGCCGAAAGAAATACTCTGTCCTTTCTCGATTGCCTCAATAATGATGTCCACAGTAGTCATGGGAAATCTCCTTATCGAGTGTAGTGCTGCCTCTCCAGAGAGTGATGAGAGGTTACTTCCATTATCGCAACTAAACCCGTAAAGCGGAAGATCACTTCTATGACATTAAACAAAAAAGCCTCGGAAGAAAGACTTGACAATTCTTCCGGGGCTTTTGTCCGTTTTAACGGCTGACTGTGCTATCAGGCAGGTAGCTTGGCGAGCTGATCCCTGAGTTTGCCCAGATGTTCGGTGTTAACGGCGAGACGGCGGCGCTGTTCTTCGACAACGGCAGCCGGGGCACGGGAAACAAAGTTCTCGTTGGCGAGCTGACGTTCAGCCTTGGCGATTTCGTTCTCGACGGCTTCGATTTCCTTGGTGAGACGGTCACGCTCAGCGGCAATGTCAATCTTGACATTGAGCATGAGTTTGAACTCTCCGACAATGGAAACCGGTGCGATGGAACCTTCATTGACCGCATTGATGTCCTCAACCGGTTCAACATTTTCCAGGCGGGCAAGACTCTGCAGGTACGGAGCGGCCTCTTCACACTGCGCGGCAGGACCGGAGATGTAAAGCGGAATACGATCCGAGGGCGAGAGCTTCATTTCACCGCGCAGATTGCGCACGGCATCAATCATCGCCTTGAGCGTCGTCATCTTGTCCTGAGCAGCGCTGTTTTCAGCCGTACCGGCGACCGGGTAGGCCTGCACCATGATGGAGGTCTGCTCGGCGGCATCACGGGTGCCGGCAACCACCGACACCTTCTGCCAGAGCTCTTCCGTAATGAACGGAATGATCGGGTGAGCAAGACGCAGCACTTCTTCGAGCACCGTAACCAGCGTATAGCGGGTGGCCCGGCACTGCTCTTCGCTGCCCTTGAGCTGAACCTTGGCGAGTTCGAGATACCAGTCGCAGTATTCGTTCCAGACAAACGAGTAGATGGCGTTGGCGGCATTGTCAAGACGGTAGTCGGCAAAGGCCTGCGTGACTTCCGCCACAGTGCGCTTGAGGCTGTCACGGATCCACTCATCAACAAAGGAGAAGCTCATCGGCTTGCCGGCATTAGCGCCGGTGCCGCAGTCCTCACCTTCGACGTTCATCAGCACGAAGCGGGTGGCATTCCAGAGCTTGGTGCAGAAGTTACGGTAGCCTTCGGCGCGCTTGAGGTCAAAGTTGACATTACGTCCGAGCGTGGCATAGGCGGCCATCGTGAAACGCAGGGCGTCCGCACCGTGTGCGGCAATGCCTTCGGGGTAGTTCTTGCGCAGTTTCTTCTCAACCTTGGGCGCTTTTTCAGGCTGGCGCAGACCGGTGGTGTTCTTCACCACAAGCGACTCAAGGTCGATACCCTGAATGATGTCAAGCGGGTCGAGCGTATTGCCTTCGGACTTGGACATCTTCTTGCCTTCCGCGTCACGCACAAGGCCGTGGATGTACACATTCCTGAAAGGCACGCGACCAGTGAAGTGCTTGGTCATCATCACCATGCGGGCGACCCAGAAGAAGATGATGTCATAGCCTGTCACCAGCACGGTGCTGGGCAGATAAAGGTCATAGGCTGTCTTTTCATCACCTTCGGGGGCGGGCCAGCCGAGGGTGGAGAAGGGCACGAGCGCGGAGGAGTACCACGTATCGAGCACGTCCGGATCACGGGTGAGTTTCACACCGGCGCCGGCCTTGGCCTGAGCCTCCTCTTCGGAACGGGCCACATAAACGTTGCCCTGCTCGTCATACCAGGCGGGAATCTGGTGACCCCAGAGAAGCTGACGGGAGATACACCAGTCCTGAATGTTTTCCAGCCACTGGCGGTACACCCCCTGCCATTCTTTCGGGAAGATGTTCACTTCACCGCTTTCGACGGCTTCAAGACCGATTTCACCGATCGAGCGACCGGGATAACGGCTGCCTTCGGGAGCCGGTTTGCTCATGGCCATATACCACTGCTCGGAGAGCATCGGTTCGACGATCTCACCGGTACGGGCGACACGGGGAACCATGTGCACATGTTTTTTTACGGACACCAGCAGACCGGCAGCCTCGAGGTCGGTCACAACTGCCTTGCGGCACTCGTAACGGTCCATACCCTGGTACTTCGCCGGCACATTCTCATTCATGCGGGCGGTTTTGGTAAGCACATTGAGTAAGGGCAGATCATGACGCTTGCCCACTTCAAAGTCGTTGAAGTCGTGAGCAGGCGTGATTTTCACGCAGCCCGAACCGAATTCACGGTCCACGTAGCTGTCGGCAATCACCGGAATCACACGGTCGGTGAGCGGCAGTTTCAGGCGCTGGCCGACAAGATGTGTGTAACGTTCGTCTTCCGGGTTCACAGCCACTGCCTGGTCGCCGAAGAGGGTTTCCGGACGGGTTGTGGCCACGATCACGCCTTCAGAGCCGTCGGCGCCGGGATAGCGGATTTCCCAGAGCGAGCCTTCAGCCTCTTCACTTTCCACTTCAAGGTCAGAAACGGCACTCTGCAGTTTCGGGTCCCAGTTCACCAGACGGTTGCCGCGGTAGATGAGACCTTCCTCATACAGGCGGACAAAGGTTTCAATGACAACATTACTCAGTTTGTCATTCATCGTGAAATACAGACGGTCCCAGTCGACACTGTCACCGAGACGGCGCATCTGGGAGAGAATCGTGCCGCCGGAGTACTTCTGCCATTCCCAGACTTTGGCGACAAACTCTTCGCGCGTGAGGCTCTTGATATCAATACCTTCTTTTTCGAGGCGGCGTTCAACCACAATCTGTGTGGCGATACCGGCATGGTCGGTACCCGGAATCCAGGTGGTGTTGTAGCCCGACATGCGGTAGTAGCGGGTAAGCGAGTCCATCACCGTCTGGTTGAAGGCGTGCCCCATGTGCAGAATGCCCGTGATGTTGGGCGGGGGCAACTGGATGGCAAAGCTGGGTTTCTTTGGATCAAGCCCGGCTCTGAAATAACCGCGCTCTTCCCAGACAGGATACCAGCGGGCTTCAATTTCGCCGGGATCATAGCTTTTGGCGAGTTCCGATGTTGTATCAGACATGATAATTTCCAGACAGTAATGTTTTTATTAATAAATTTCTGAAGGCATCGTGCACACACGCACCATGCCGCAACCGGCCTCAATACCTGAGACCTGCATCAGCTGAGGCAAATGCAAAGCAAAAGACGTCCTCGCACAGGACGTCTTTGCAGAAAACGTCTCCTGAAGATCTCTCATTTTCTCATGATTTAAGCCAGACGTCAGTTTTTTTGAACTGTTTCAGCGAGACGGAGAGCACAATCCGGGAGACGGTACAGGTTTTATAGGTTCTTGTCCTTATTGAAATTGGAGACTTCACGGTTCACAGCTGCACTGATGATGGACTGCAGAGAGCGGTCAATATCGTAGCGTACACGTGAGATGGCATTGGTGAGGGAGAGCTCGAGTGTCTCCGAAATCGTCTGCCTGACCGTGGCCTCAATTTCAGCGGAAAGCCGCTTGACGAGCTCAGCCTTCTGCTCTTCGCTCAGTATGCCCTGACGCGGGGCATCCTCCGGATTCTGCGGCGGGACAGTAAGCGGAGCTCTGAGCGTGGCCGCAGGGGTTTTCGGCTCTGTCCGGCTCTGCGCAGCAGGGGCGGACTGAGGATCAGCCGCGGGCTTACTGACAGCGGCCGGCGAGACCGGCTGCGGGGCAGGGGGCGTCTCCTGACTCAGTTCTCTGGCATCGCGCCAGGTGAGTCTGACACGGTCGGTGAGCTGATAAACGTCTTTATCAATCACGGGTTCTTTGCGATCGTTTTGCATAAGGCATCGGTTTCCTTAAAGAGGTCAGGATGGCGTAACGGGCGATTATTTCTGGCGGCGGTCGTAGGCGGCAAGCTCGACACCGGCCTGTTTGTAGGCACGGTAACGGGCGCGGGAGGCCTGCACCTCCGCTTCCTGCGTGCTCACAACATCAATAATGCGATCAAAGCGCTTAAACTCCGTTTCCCAGTCCGGGGGCAGGGCATCGTCGAGCAGCAGGAGAACATCCCCGGAGAGCGCCTGCAGACTGGTTGAATAACGCACCGGAGTTTCCGCGGCATGCGGATGTTCAGCGCTGACATGCGGAATAAAAGAGAGAGAATCCCGCTCCCAGAGCTGGGCATTAAAGGAGCGCAGTCTGCCGGCGTCAGAGGACCACACAGCCAGTGAGAGACCTCGGCGGAAAACCGTGGCGGCAACCGCGCAGGCATAGTGGATGCGGTCGGGGACGTTGTAATGGAAATCGATCTTCTGCATGACAGACAATACAACCTATTACGACAGGGTTATGGCCGGTGCGTGTCAGTGTGCTGATACGCACCGGCGCGGTTACGTTATTCCCGGATACTACACGAGTTACTTCACACTGAACAGATAACTCGTGAGAAGGCGGGCGGGACGGCCGGTCGAGGCGTGATCACGTCCGCCGACATTGGCTGTACCGGCCACGTCCATGTGGGCCCAGCAGCAGTCCTCTTTCACGAAAAACGAGAGGAAGGAGGCTGCCGTGGAGGCGCCGGCGTCACGGGCGGTAGCCAGATTGCAGATGTCCGCCACGGGGCTTCGCATCATCTTCAGATATTTTTTGTGAACCGGCATCGGCCAGGCTTCGTCTCCGATACGCTCACCGGCGGCGCACAGCCCGGCAGTGAGGTCATCGTGACGGCTGAAGACCCCGCTGTAGACATCCCCCAGCGCAACAACGCATGCTCCGGTGAGGGTGGCCACATCAATCACGGCGCGCGGGGCGGGTTTCTGTTCCTGAGCCCAGGCGAGGGCATCACACAGGAGCAGACGTCCTTCGGCGTCGGTGTTCTGGATTTCAATGGTTTTCCCGCTGTAGCTTCTGACGATGTCGCCGGGTTTGGTGGCGGTGCCGCTGGGCATGTTTTCGCAGCAGGCAGCCACGGCAAACACATTGGCCTTGAGGTTGAACTCATCCGCGGCGAGAACCGTGGCAAGCACCGAGGCCGCGCCGGACATGTCATAAATCATGTCTCCCATATTGGCACCGGGTTTGAGCGAGATGCCGCCCGAGTCAAAGGTCACGCCCTTGCCGACAAGGGCAACAGGACGGTCCTCCTTGCCGGCGCCGTTGTAGCGCACGACAATAAGACGCGGTTCGGCCGCACTTCCCTGAGCCACGGCGAGGAAGGCGCCCATACCGGTTTTCTCGATTTCTTTGCGGTTCCAGATTTCCACCTCGAGCGCATTGCGCTTCTTCGCTAGTGCCTTTACCTGATCGGCAAGGAAGGCCGGCGTGCAGACATTGGAGGGCAGATCGGCCCAGTAGCGCATCAGCTGTGCGGCGCGCGCCACAGCGCAGCCTTCCATGACAAGACTCTTCATCTTGGCGCTGTAATCAGCATCGAGCAGACAGACACGGTTCACGGATGAGGTCTCAGCCTCCTCCGTCTTAAAGGACACGACACTGATGAAGCTCTCAAGAATCACGGAGACCAGACGCGGCAGTTCCGCACTCTCACGCAGCCAGCTGCGGGCATAAACCGCAACAGTCTGTGCCGAGGCGGGAAGGTGCTTTTTAAGTGCGGTGGCGAGCCACTCGAAGCGGTCCTCAGGGGTGAGCTCATTACCGAGTCCCACAAGAATCAGACCGTTCGGAAAGTCCGGCAGTGTGTCAAGACGGTAAATTTCACCGGCTTTGCCCGAGAAGATGTTCTTACCGGCAAGCAGTCTGAGAAGATCCGCATGATCCTTGAGGAGCTGAGTGCCGTCGGCAGTCTGGGCAACTTCCTTGTTGAGCACTTCGCGCACGGCCACAATCTGAACGGCGGTGCTGTCAATGTTTTTACTCGCACAGGAGGAGTAAACGAGTTCCGGGAGTTTTTTGAGAGAAGGAATTTTCATCATACAATCTCGGCAGATTCAATAAAGAGTAGTACTTGTGATTGTACGCTTTTGCCTGCACCAGCTTGTTTTCAGATGGTATTGGTGTCGTTAATGGTTGTGTCGGGCGGATCTGCAGGCGACGTAAAGAAACAAAAATACCAAAAATGTGGTATTTCAACGAACTCTGTTTAGGAGCACAATATACGTCCTATCAGGAGCAATATGGCTTCTGATAAGCCGGTCGGGGGAGTAGCTCAGCTGGGAGAGCGCTGCGTTCGCAATGCAGAGGTCGGGAGTTCGATCCTCCTCTTCTCCACCACACCACATCACAAACATCACATCTTCGGCATTCCGCCAACAGTTTCCCTTAGTGTTTATTTTTCCGTAAGACATCCTGTCGGTGTTGCAAACATCTCCGTTGTTGAGTTGGCGCAAAGCGGATAGTTAACCTGCATTTTTTCCGTCTTTCACTCTCCGATAGAATGTAGAAAATGGCATCCGCCGTTGTTTAGCCAGTTTTTCCGGGAGATGTTTTCGTGAGTGTCCAGTCTTCAGCAGCGCCATATTTCGCGCTGGATATTCTGCTCATGGTGAGCCTGTCGCACTTTCTCAATGACACGGTGCAGAGTATCATTCCGGCCGCGCTACCGCTGCTCAAGGACAATTACGCGCTTACGTTCACTCAGGTCGGGCTGATCACGCTTACCGTGCAGCTGACGAGTTCCATTTTTCAGCCGATTGTCGGGATTGTGACCGACCGCCGCCCGTTCGCCTATGCGCTTCCTCTTGGCATGCTCTCCACGCTGGCCGGTATTGTTCTGCTCAGTCAGGCTCACTCCTTTGCTGCCATCCTGTTTGCCGTCGGTCTGGCCGGTTTCGGCAGCGCGATTTTTCACCCTGAAGGGGCAAAGGTTATCCATTCGGTGTCCGCCAACCGTAAAGGTTTTGCTCAGGCGCTTTTCCAGGTGGGCGGCAATGCCGGCTTTGCCTGCGGACCGCTGGCTGCAGCCTGGCTGATTCTTTCCTCCGGTCAGGACAGCATTATCTGGTTTGCCGTTCTGGCTCTGATTGCCGTGTTACTGCTCTGGTATGTGAGCAGCGTAATGAAGGCGCGCACTGCAGCAGGTCTTATCGCAGCAAAAAACAGAGCCTCCGGCGCGGCAGGCACAGACAGTCTGCGGCAATACCGCTGGATCTTTGTGATTCTCTTTGTGCTGATGTTCTCCAAGCAGGTCTACATTGCCTCGCTTGGAAACTATCTCACCTTTTTCACCATGCACAAGTTCGGTATTGATGTGACCGCAGCTCAGTACGTGCTTTTCAGTTTTCTGGCGGCGAGTGCCATCGGCACACTGCTTGGCGGCCCCATTGGTGACAAGATCGGTCGCCGTATGGTGATTCTCTGGTCCATTCTCGGTGCAGCACCGTTTGCACTGCTCCTGCCGTGGACGCCACTCTGGGCGGTGGTTGTACTCTCCATTGTGGTCGGTTTTGTCATGTCATCGGCATTTTCAGCCATCCTTGTCTACGCCATAGAACTCTCACCGGCAAATACCGGAACGATATCAGGTCTGTTTTTCGGTTTCTCGTTCGGCCTGGGAGGTGTTGCGTCTGCCGTGTTCGGAGTCCTTGCCGATCAGATCGGCATCGAGTCGGTATTTGTGTTTGCCTCGGTTCTTCCGCTGCTGGGTGCTGTCGCCTTCCTGCTTCCGAAGAACCGGTAGTCCGGTCTGAGAACAGGCTGCAGACTATGCGAGCCAGTCCGTGACCTGCCTGAGCAGCTCTGCGGTGATGATGCGCTCCTGCGCATTGCGACGAAGCAGGCCTTTGCGTTCCCACTCGGTCAGGACCAGAGAGGTTGCTGTTCTGGAGGCTCCAACGGTGCGGGCTATTTCGCTCACCGTTAAAGCGTACGGTACAGGTGTTTCCTGAAACTGTGACAGTGCTCTGGTCCAGTGAAAAAGATTCCTTGGTGCATCACGGAAAATCAGCGCGCCAAAAAGCTTGATGATGCGGGTTTCAAGTGAGTCGGTCATCACAGAGAACATTCCTTCCATATCGGATTCGTGCTCCTGGATGATGCTCTCGGTGAGTTTGTCATAGAGCGCCGGATTCTGAGAGAGCAGTTTGCGGAAGCTGTGCCGTGAGATCACGAGCGCTTCTGAGGAACGTAGAGCAATATCTGTGATGTTGACCACCGTGCCGGTAACACCGTCAACGTTACCGATCAGCCGGCCCGGCGTGACCAGTGTGATGTAGTGGCAGCTCTGATGGTCGTCACCGGTGCGAAAGGCGCAAAGCCCGTCAAGCAGAAAGGCAACTTCTCCATCGGTGCCGCCGTTGTTAATGGCTTCGCCAGGAGAGAGCTTTTTGAAGTCTCCAAGCTTTTGAAAAAGCGCATAAAACTCTCTGGGTGCCGGTGCGTGCACCCATGGAAATTCAATAAAAACCTGTCGCACAGTGGCCTCTGTGTGGTTTTGAGATTCCGGTCCAAAAAAATGAGGAGAAAGTCCGGTGAAGAACTTTCTCCTCTAAGTTTACTGTCAACAGACAGCAAGTGGAAGATTACATGGCAAGGTCAGGCACCTTGTCGATGGAACCGCCGGCCGCCAGAATACCGGCCAGACGGCCGAATGTCAGGGCACGGCCGTGGTTCATACCCGGGCAGATGGTCGGGTAGTCACCGGAACCGAAGTAGTCACCGGCAGCAGCACCGCAGACAAAGAGATGACCGATCGGTTTGTCGTTGGCATCAAGCACCTGCAGACTCGGGTCGGTGTGCAGACCGCCGGACATGGCCAGCAGAGAGCTCACCAGACGGCCGGCATAGAACGGTGCTTTCAGGACCGGTGTGAGCAGCTCCTTGCGCTTGCCGAAGTCCGTGTCCTTGCCCTGCTTGCAGAGTTCGTTATAGCGGGCGATGGTCTTCTTGAGTGTTTCAGCAGGCACATTGATCTTCCGGGCGAGCTCTTCGATGGTATTGGCCACGAACACCTTACCGTCCTTGATGTGCTGAGCCTGCGTATTCTTTTCCACTTCCGTGTTAAAGCCGGCACCCCAGGGCTGCCACATCTGACCGAAGAACAGACCGCCGCCGAGGTTGCCGTCGACCTGAGACTTCACCTGTTCAAGCCAGTCGGCATCGTAGATGGTCCAGGCGATACCGTGAGGCTGAATTTCCTTGGAGCAGGACTTACTCTGCGTGTTGACGTCCTCGTTCTTGAAACGTTCGCCGAGCGCATTCACATGCAGGAAGCCGTAAGAGGCGGCACCGGCTTCAAGGTGCACTGTTGCCGCATGGTTATCAACCTTCTGCATGGCGCCGCCGATCTGCATGGCCATGATGTGGCAGTCACCGGTGTTGGTCTTTGCCGGATAGTAGATCTGCGCATCAGCAAGCAGAGAATACGGCGAGTAGCATTTGCGCATTTCCTCGTTCGAGGCGTAGCAGCCGGAGGCAATCACAACAGCCTTGCGGGCCACAAAGCGGGTGTAGTTACCGGGACGGCCGGCAATCACTGCTTCAACGTCACCTTTGGCATTGCGGACAAACTGGGCGGCAGGCATTCTGAAATAGGTCTTCACACCAAGCTTTTCCGCTTCTTTGAGCATGGCCGGCACGAGAACGACGTTACCGATACCGGTGGAGTTGCCGTAGGTGTAGTCAAGTGAGACGTCCTTGTTGTAGAAGAAGTGTGTCACCGGGAATTCGGTATAGGTCGGTCCTTTGTAATAACCTTCCCAGAGTGTCACCTTGACATCGTTCTTTGCGCACTTGTCAATGGCCCAGTCCATGCAGGCGCCGGACTTCTTGGCAAACATCCAGAGCAGACGTTCGTCCATACGACCCTGTCCCCAGGCTATCAGGCGGCGGACAATTTCGGCCCAGTCCACTTTCACGCCGAGCTCTTTGTGCACTTTGGTTCCGAAAGCAGTGACGTGACCGCCGCGGGCGCCCCAGGAGTTGGTCTTTTCAATAAGAGCGACTTCAGCACCTTCCTCACGGGCGGCAAGTGCTGCGGCGACACCGGCCAGACCGGCACCGATCACAACGACATCAGTTTCAACAGTTTTCTTGATCTGCGCATCGGCAATCGGCTTGACGGGCTTTTCCCAACTCCAGCCGGAGCATTTCGGCTCTTTCCATTTTTCGGGCATGTCGCCGGCAAAGGCCAGCGGAGAAGCTGTAGCGATAGCGGTGGAAGCACCTGCGACTTTAAAAAAGTTACGACGGCTGAGTTTTGAAGTCATGGCAGTATCCTCAGTGGTTGGTTCAGATGGAGTCGATTAACAAGCCCGACTCCTGTAGCTATTTCGACGGCATTGTCACGCCATCGATCTTGTGGCATTCGGCACAGCCGTTCACGCTTTCAGCGTGAGGCTTGTGGCACTGCATGCAGTCGTAGACATCAAAATGTCCTGCATGCGGATTGAGTGTTTTGCCGTTGACTGTGATGGTCTTTGAGCCGGGCTTTTCACCGTGGCAGCCGACACAGGCGTCAAAATTTGCGTTGTCCGCAGCCGGCGGTTCGGCCGTGTGGCAGGCTTTACACTCTGTATGGAAGCCGGCAACGCCTTGCGCAAAAACAGGAGAAAGACAGAAGGCCAGTAGTGTGCCGGCTAATAGAGGTCTGATGTTTTCAGGCATTGCAGGTGTTCCTCGTGAAGAATGTTGTTGTTTTTTCTGCTGTTATAGTGTCACAGGCGAAAAATAGAGCATGTTAAGCACTTAACACTGCAGGCAGAAAAAATATACGGAGAAACCCTACTGGCATAGTAATCCTCAAGAAACAGACGGTCACGTCCGGCCTGCAATCAGTGCCGGTGAAGTGACGTACAATTGAACCACTGACTACTGTTTACTGTTGCCCGTTTGCGGAACGCACGGGTGTCTGCGAGGACAGAACATGGCCGAAAAAGATGATGACGATGAGGTGAGCCTTCCGGGGCTGCCTCCCAATACGAAAAATTACATGACGCCGGCCTGCTACCGGCGGCTTCTCGATGAGCGTGAGCGTCTGGTCAATGTTGAACGGCCGGATATGGTCAATGTGGTTGCCTGGGCTGCCAGTAACGGTGACCGCAGCGAAAACGGAGACTACCTGTACGGCAAGCGCCGTCTGCGTGAAATAGACCGCCGGATCCGCTTCCTTAACAAGCGTATCGAATCTGCCGAAGTGGTCGATCCCGGTGCCCGTCCGCCGACGGATCAGGTGTTTTTCGGGGCGACGGTGCTCTACTGCAACCAGAAGGGTGAAGAGAGAAAGATCAGAATTGTGGGTATTGATGAGGCGGACGCTTCTCATGGCGACGTCAGCTGGATCAGTCCCATTGCCCGTGTCTTTCTCAAGGCCCGTGAGGGCGATGAGGTGAAGCTGCCGACACCGGCCACTGCGACACATCCTGCCGGGGTGGAGGTGCTGGAGATTCTTGAGGTCACCTACACCAACGAGCAGCCGTATTGAGAACCGGTTCTGCTGTCGGGAGGAGTGCCTTCGGGTGCTCCTCTTTACATTTCAGTCTGCGGCCGCGAGAAAAATATGGCTTTCGTGGTACTCAAGGTACGTACGCATCTGCCGGGAAGGTACACGAAGCAGTTTCATTCCGGTGCTCAGCCCGAGCAGCTCGTAATGCCTGAAATGCGGAGAGAAAAGAATTCGTCCGCTCACGCCGTCAAAAGTGACAAGACCCTGGTCAAAGGCGCGGTCCAGTGTCGGACTGAGAGCGAGGCCGTTGTCCGCATCGAGCCGTTCCTCGTCCGAGCAGATGCGCCACGGTTTAATGTGTGAGGCAAGCAGCATGACGGGTGAAGCGAAACCGGTGACGGCACAGCGTCCATTCCAGCGATCGAGCACCTTTTTTCGGTAAAGTCCCTGTCCGATACGGGCCCGGATGAGCATCTCCTTTTGTGTTGCTGAGAGATCACGCCGGTTTTCCAGCTCTGCCTGATCCTGTGCGAGCAGGTCGTTGTGTTCCAGAAACGCAAGATATTCGGCGTACCGGTTGAGTGCGGCAGAGTACATCCGGTTCCCGCTGCTGTTGAAGGTTTTGAAATCTTTACTGGCAAAGATCACAGCTCTGGCAGCGTTAAACTCCTCAAGGCTTGCGTAAGTGTGAAGCGGACGCAGTTCAAGTGAGCAGGCGAGTTCGTTGAGGCGGCTGCTGCCGTACACCTCCTTGTAGTAACGTCTGCATGAGTTGGTTTTAAGGTTGTTGCAGGTGTAGAGCCACTCCCGAAAATTCATGGCACAGATCTCCGAAAACACTTTTAGCAGCATAGCGGAATCGGGAAGCGGAGGGAAGGCTCTGCGCCGGCGGGCGGAAAAAAGAGTCTGAAGAGCACAGCCACATCAGACTCTTTCCGTCAGACACAATGTCCGTTTACTTGTGCGGGGCGCCGGCCTCGAGAACACGCTTGGCCTGCAACACGCCCGGGTTTTTCTTGATCATCTTGATGACATACATCAGATGTCCGCGGTCACGAACCTGCAGTGTCAGGCGCAGGTACTGATCCGACCCCTTTTCGTAGAACACGACACCGACAATACTCGAATTGGCTTCGGCAATGCTGGTGGTGATCGAGGCAAGAGCCGTATTCTGGTCGGAGACCAGAATATCCACCGGAACAGCGTGATTGGCGTGATTCTGCTCTTCGGCCCACTGTACCTCGAGCCAGCGCGAGGGTTCTGTCTTCATGCTGCGACGGCAGTGCGGGCAGTCGGCGCGGTGAATCACGAGACCGTGCCCGGTGCGGCTGTAGCCCATGATGGTGTCGCCGGGGATCGGATGACAGTCCTTGGAGAGCTCAACGGCCACCCCTTCACAGCCGCGGATTTTGACGGCGGGCAGGGGATGAAGCGGATTGGCCGAGTCAAGCTCGTGCGTCATCTTCACCAGACGGTGCAGCACAGCAGCCGGGAGGTCTTTCCCGAGGCCGATGGAGGTGTAAAGACTTTTGTCGTCAGGCACTTCGAGTTCTTCGCGCAGCTTCTGCCAGACTGTTTCGGGGACCGCTTCGAGACTGAAGCGGTTCTGATCCGCCTCTTTTCTGAGCGCCTCCATGCCAAGCCGTTCGGACTCTTCAGGTAGACGGGTTCTGAGGAACTGGCGGATTTCCGCACGGGCTTTGCCCGAGCGGACGCTTTCAAGCCACGCGGGACTCGGGAATGAATGCGGATTTGTCTGAATCTCCACCATATCCCCGTTGCTCAGACGGGTATTGAGCGCACGGGGCTCTCCGTTAATCTTGCAGCCGACCGCGTGGTTACCCACATCGGTGTGCACCTGATAGGCAAAGTCCACCGGGGTGGAACCCTTGGGCAGGGAGATAATCTTGCCCTGCGGTGTGAAGGCGTAAAGCCTGTTCGGGAAAAGGTCAACCTTGATGTTTTCCAGAAACTCGCTGCTGTCAGCGGAGTTGCGCTGAATTTCCATCAGATTGGCAAGCCAGGCGGATGTGCGCGACTGCATATCATGGCTGTCGAAATCGTTTTTAAACAGCCACTGCGTGAGAATGCCGTACTCGGCCACGCGATGCATATCCTCCGTACGGATCTGATATTCAATCGGTGTGCCGTTAGGACCGATAACCGTCGTATGGATGCTCTGATAGCCGTTCATCTTCGGAATGGCAATAAAGTCCTTAAACCGGCGGTGCACCGGTTTGAAAAGCGAGTGCAGGGCGCAAAGCGTCAGATAGCACTCTTCAAGGCTGCGCACAATGACACGGAACCCGTAGATATCGAGTGCATCAGAAAACGACTGATGCTGGGTTCGCATCTTGTTGTAGATGCCGTAGATGGTTTTGTCCCTGCCGATCACCCGTGCGCGGATGTTGTATTTGGGCAGCTGTGCGCGGGTTTCCGCCAGAATTTTCTCCAGCACGGCACGGCGGGCGTTACGCTGCTTGAGCACGTTGTGATAGAGGATTTCATAGCGGCGCGGGTAGCGGTTGGCAAAGCTGAGCTCCTGGAGCTCACGGAAGACGTTGTTCAGACCGAGCTGATGCGCAAGGGGCACATAGATATCAAGCGTCTCCTTGGCAATGCGGGCGCGTTTTTCCGGACGCATGACGCCGAGGGTGCGTAGATTATGCAGACGGTCAGCCAGTTTGACGAGGATGACGCGCACGTCGCGGGACATGGCAAGCAGCATCTTGCGGAAACTCTCCGCCTGAGCCGCCTCCGCAGAGGAAAAGCGCAGTTTGTCGAGTTTGCTCACCCCGTCAACGAGTTCTGCCACCTCCATGCCGAATTTCTCGGCCATTTCCTGTTTGCTCGTTCCGGTGTCCTCAAGCACGTCATGCATGAAGCCGGCCTGAATGGTGGGGGCATCCATCTTCCAGGAGGCCAGAATAGAGGCCACGGCGATGGGGTGCGTAATGTAGGGCTCACCGGATTTGCGGAACTGTCCGAGGTGTGCCGCGTCCGCATAGCGGTATGCTTCACGGACCTTTTCCACTTCCGCATTGCTCATGTACTGATGACAGCGGTCGACAAGCGCAGAGGCTGACACGATCGCAGGTTCATTCGTCGGTGTGAACAGCGGCAGATCCGCGTCCGGCAGCAGACTCGGAGTGAGTATCTCGTGCGTCGGCTTGTCGGGGACAGGTTTTGCAGCAGGCACCTCGCGTTTAGACGCAGGGCTGGGCTGAGGACGAGCGCCATTGAGCTCCTCAGCAGTCGCATACATGTCGTCCGGATATACAGTTGTGTCAATCATCGTATATATAAGTCCGTTCGAGTCACTCACAAGGTCTTCCGCACCAGGCGGGAACCCTTATGGAAAAAGGTTAAGAATAAAAAAAGTCAGGCCGAGGGAAATTTCCCAGAAAAAGGGCCTGACTTTTTACGTGTTCAGAGGAAATGCAGTGAAGGTGATCACTGAATTTTCTTCAACATTTCCAAACCCACTTCCCCTGCAGCGATTTCGCGCAGAGCAAGGACGGCGGGCTTATCTTTGGCGTCAACCTTGGGTGTGTAACCCTGGGCGATCTGACGGGCGCGATAAGCCGCAGCCAGAACCATCTGGAAGCGGTTGGGAACTTTTTTCAGGCAATCTTCAACAGTAATGCGGGCCATGTTTAATTCAATGAAAAGTGGTTAAAAAGACTTACGGTGTATTCACACGCTACGGGTTAGAGCGGGATCCCTAAGCTGATAAATTGCTCGCGGTGACGGACAGCCTGGTGTCTGAAAGCGAGTCTGCTTGCTACAACGATCGCTCTGAGCTGTGAGAGCGCAACATCGAAATCTTCGTTAATTATAACGTACTCAAATTCAGGTGCGTGCGCAATTTCAGCCCCCGCTCCAAGCAGCCGGCGGGTGATTGTGGTTTCACTGTCCGTGCCGCGGTGGTGCAGACGCCACTCGAGCGCTTCAATCGAAGGAGGAAGAATAAAGATACCCACGGTGCCGGAGAGGCGTTCACGAACCTGACGGGCACCCTGCCAGTCGATTTCCAGAAGCACATCGTTTCCCTGAGCGATCTGCTTTTCGATCCAGATCAGGCTTGTGCCGTAGTAGTTACCGTGCACAAGGGCGGTCTCAAGGAACTCGTCACGTCCTTTCATCGCGAGGAATTCCGCCTCACTCACAAAGTGATATTCACGTCCGTTCTCCTCGCCGGGGCGGGGCTGCCGCGTGGTGTGGGAGATCGAGAGTTTGATCGAGGGCTCAATTTTCAGCAGTGCATTAACGAGCGAGGATTTACCCGCGCCCGAAGGTGCTGTCACAAGAAACACGCGACCTGCGTGATGACCTCTTTCAGCCATGAGAGAACCTCCGTTATTCCAAGTTCTGAATCTGTTCGCGCATCTGCTCGATGACCACTTTGAGCGCAAGCGCGGTATTGGTCATTTCAATGGCAGAGGCTTTGGAGCCGAGCGTATTGGCCTCACGGTTCATTTCCTGAACAATGAAGTCGAGACGGCGGCCGACCGAGCCGCCTGTTTTCAGGATGCGGCGCACTTCGGCGACGTGGGTGAGCAGGCGGTTCATCTCCTCTTCGACGTCCATACGCACTGCGTAGAGAGTCACCTCCTGACGGATGCGTTCGGCAATTTCGTCTTTTGTGAGCGAGCTCTTTTCCGAGAGCAGACCGCTCAAGGCATCCTGCAGACGTTCTTCAAGTTTGTTCTGCAGGTGCTGCAGGATACCGGGCAGGGCAGCCTGCAGGGCATTCACATGCGTTTCGATCTGATCACAGTTGGTCAGAAGAATCTCCGCCAGAGCGGTACCCTCGCGTTCACGCGAGGCTTTGAACGAGGCAAGCATGTCCGTGACGATCGTGCGGATCTCCTCTTCGAGGCGGTCCTGATCAGGGGTGGAGCTGACCATCACACCGGGCATATGCAGCAGATCATTCACGCTGAGCTCGCGCGCAGAGGGCAGGTATTCGCGCACAGTCTTCTGCAGACCGGCAATCCGTTCGAGCAGGACGGTGTTGATGGTCGCCGGGGCGGCGTTTTCGTCCGGCACGCAGCTGGCACGGATCTCCACCTTGCCGCGGTTGATGTTTTTCTGCACCATGTCACGCAGGATCGGGTCGGCAAAGCGCACATCCTCGGACAGACGCAGGGTAAGGTCAAGAAAACGGGAGTTGACAGAGCGGCATTCGAGCGTCACGGTACCCAGACTTGTGGGTGCGCTCACGACGGCGTAGCCAGTCATGGAGGAAACTGCCATGAAAGGATTCCTTATAAAAAACAGTCAAACGGTAAGCCGCATTGCAGTTTTCTTCAGATAATTCACTGCAACAGACGGGGCTGATCATTTTAGTGGTCTTTGCTGCAGGCTGCAGGAATTCTTCCGGTGTTTCTTGCCGAAAAAGGACCGGCCGGGCTTTTTTGCAGCTCTTGTGTTCTGTGGCGCGGGAAGCGCCGGCGCGGCTGTTAGAATAATGCCGTTGATCAGAAACAGATGTCTCAGCGGCGCTGCTGAATTTTTTTGTGAGTTGAACTATGAGTGAAAATACCCGCGTTGACGGGCGAGCCAGTGATGAATTGCGCCCCTTAACTTTTATCCGCCACTACACCCGTTATGCCGAAGGCAGTGTGCTTGTCTGTGCAGGTGAGACCAAAGTGCTCTGCACGGCGAGCGTGAGTGCGGGGGTTCCCCGTTTTCTCGAGGGCAGAGGCGAAGGATGGGTCACGGCCGAGTACGGTCTGCTTCCCCGCTCGACAGGCACACGCTGCGAGCGTGAGGCTGTCAAAGGTAAGCAGTCAGGCCGCACTCAGGAGATTCAGCGTCTGATCGGACGGAGTCTGCGCGCGGTGGTTGACCGTAAAAAACTCGGTGAATATACGATTCAGATTGACTGCGATGTGCTGCAGGCTGACGGCGGTACGCGCTGCGCTTCGATCACAGGCGCCTGGGTGGCACTTCGTGATGCGGTGAATCTGATGCTCGAACGCGGTCTGATCAGTGAGGATCCGATTCTCTCGCAGGTCAGTGCCGTCTCTGTCGGAATGAAGGATCACCAGGCGTTGCTCGATCTCAACTACGTCGAGGACAGCTCCGGGGATACGGATATGAATGTTGTGATGACCGGTGCCGGTGCGTTTGTTGAGGTTCAGGGCACCGCTGAAGGTACGCCCTTCAGCCGCCATGAGCTCGATGAGCTGCTCAGGCTGGCGGAAAAAGGTAATTCAGAGATTCAGGCCAGACAGCTTGAAGCGTTTAAGGACTGACAATTATGGAAAAAGTGCTTGTTCTTGCCTCCAATAACAAGGGCAAACTGCGTGAGTTTCAGGCGATGTTTGCCGGAGCCGGCGTTGAGGTGATCAATCAGGGTGCCCTGGGGGTGCCCTCGTGCCCTGAACCCTATGAAACGTTTGTTGAAAACTGTCTGGCCAAGGCCAGACACGCCGCCCGTCTGACCGGTAAACCCGCTATGGCGGATGACTCTGGCGTGTGTGTGGATGCACTCGGCGGAATGCCCGGCGTGCATTCCGCCCGCTTTGCGGGTGAACCGTCCGATGATGCGGCAAACAACAGACTGCTTGTGGAAAAACTGCAGGGAACGGAGAACCGCCGTGCCCACTACACCTGCGTGCTTGTGGCCGTGCGCAGTGCTGACGATCCTGAGCCGCTCATTGCCGAAGGGCGCTGGTTCGGCGAGATCCGCGACACGCCGGCAGGCGAGGGCGGCTTTGGCTACGATCCGTACTTCTTTCTTCCCGATGCGGGAAAAACAGCCGCTCAGATGTCGGCTGAGGAGAAAAACTCGGTGAGCCATCGCGGTCAGGCGCTCGTGAAACTGCGTGCCATGATCCGTGAAAGCTGGGGATGGTAATGTCCGGGAGCAGTCCGATCCGCACGGAGGATATTCCGCTCTCACTGTATGTGCACTGGCCCTGGTGTGTGCGCAAATGTCCGTACTGCGATTTCAACTCACATGCACTCAATCTGCGTAAGCCTGAAGAGAGCGAGGATCGCTATGTTGAAAGCCTGATTCGCGAGCTTGAAGTGCTTGCGCCTCAGGCGCACTCACGGCCTTTCCGGACGGTGTTCATCGGGGGCGGCACGCCCAGCCTGATGAGTGTGGAGAGTGTCGGACGGCTTCTGGAGGCGATCAGCAAAACCGTGGGCCTCGAGCGCGGCGCTGAAATCACGATGGAGGCCAACCCCGGCACCGTGGAGGCATCCCGTTTCCGGGCCTATGCCGCACTCGGCGTCAACCGGGTAAGCCTCGGGATTCAAAGTTTTTCGGACGAAAAACTCCGGATTCTCGGCAGGATTCACACCGCGCAGGAGGCACTCGAGGCGGCCCGTCTGGCTGCGGAGACCTTCGAGCGGGTGAATCTCGATCTGATGTTCGGACTGCCGGGCGAAACTCTTCCTGAGCTTGAGGAAACTCTTCGCCGGGCGGTTTCGCTCGATACCGTGCATCTGTCCTTTTACCAGCTCACGATCGAGGAGGGCACTTATTTCGCCAAGCGCACGCCGGCGGGCATTCCCGGTGAGGATACGCTGGCGGATATGACCGATCTGGTCGAGTCAACGCTTGCCGCGGCCGGTTTCCGCCACTATGAGGTGTCGGGCTATGCCCGTCCCGGGTTTGAATGCCGCCACAACCTCAACTACTGGACATACGGGGACTATATGGCAATCGGGGCGGGTGCTCATGCCAAACTCTCCTCGGCTCAGGGGATTGTCCGCTACCAGAATGCTCCCGCGCCCGTACGCTACATGGAAAATGTGAAGGAAAACGGAACCGGCGCCCAGCGCAGCTTCACCGTTCCCGATGCGGAACGGCCGTTTGAATTCATGCTCAACGCTCTGAGACTCGTTGACGGTGTGCCTTCCGGTTACTTCGAAACCCGTACCGGACTCCCGCTCGCCCGGATTGAACCGGTGCTCTCAACGCTGCGCACCCGGGGGCTTCTTGTCGGGTGCCCTGAACGGATTGCCACCACAGAAAAAGGTCTGCGGTTTCTCTCGGATGTTCAGGAGGCTTTCCTCTGAGAAAATAATGCTCTTTTTTGGTGCAGAGCGCTTTCTTTTGCACCAGAAAAGTGCGATAATTCGCGATAAATTCCAGCCCCGGCCGCCTTTGCGACCGGGGTCTGTTCCAGAAGCCTGATTCCAGTGGAAATGTTTGTGCCGGAACGGTTTGAAAAAGTTGGCACGAAATTTGCTCTTATTTGGGTAAGGCTTTCCGGCAAAGACACTGCCGGGCGGCAGACAGAAATTTCTTTTTGCTTTCTCTCCGGACAGGGTTCAGACGTCCGGGGGAAACACACTCTTTAATCTCTTTTGAGGGAGAACTCTCATGACAACCGCTTCCGATGTTTTACAGATGATCAAGGACAACGATGTCAAATTCGTTGATTTGCGCCTGACAGACACGCTCGGTAAAGAAATGCACGTCAGCGTTCCTGCATCTGTTGTGGACGAAGACATGTTTGAGCTGGGTCACCCCTTTGACGGTTCTTCCTTCAAGGGCTGGCGCGGCATTGAGGCGAGCGATATGCTCCTGCTGCCGGATCCGGAGACGGCCCGTATGGACCCGTTCCGCGAGCAGAACACGCTCGTGCTCACCTGCGATGTGCAGGAACCCTCCACGGGCAAGGGTTACAACCGTGACCCGCGTTCGATTGCCCACCGTGCGGAAGCGTATCTGAAGACGACCGGTATCGGCGATACGGCTTTCTTCGGCCCTGAACCCGAGTTCTTTATTTTTGACGCTGTCAAGTGGGATCACCGCCCGGGCAAGAGCTTCTTCCAGATCGACAGTGAAGAAGCCCCCTGGTCGTCCGGTCTTGATATTGAAGGCGGCAACCTCGGTCACCGCAACCGCATGAAGGGCGGCTACTTCCCGGTTTCTCCGGTGGATTCTTTCACCGACATGCGTGCTGAAATGTGCCTGCTGATGGAACAGCAGGGCGTTCCGGTTGAAATCCACCACCACGAGGTGGGCGGCGCCGGTCAGTGCGAAATCGGCACGAAGTTCTCCACCCTCGTCAAGCGCGCCGACTGGACACAGATCGTCAAGTACACGATTCACAACGTCGCGGCCGCCTACGGCAAGACGGCAACGTTCATGCCCAAGCCCGTCGAAGGTGATAACGGCTCGGGTATGCACGTGCATCAGTCGATCTGGAAGGACGGTGTGAACCTCTTCTCGGGTAACGGCTATGCCGGTCTGTCTGATCTGGCGCTGTACTACATCGGCGGTATCATCAAGCATGCCCGTGCGCTTAACGCCATCACCAACCCCGGTATCAACTCCTACCGCCGTCTGGTGCCCGGTTTTGAAGCGCCCGTGAAGCTGGCCTATTCCGCCCGTAACCGCTCCGCTTCGATCCGTATTCCGCACGTGACCTCCGCGAAGGCCCGCCGTATCGAAACCCGCTTCCCGGATCCGCTGTGCAACCCGTACCTCGGCTTCAGCGCACTGCTGATGGCCGGCCTTGACGGTATCCAGAACAAGATCCACCCGGGTGAAGCTGCAGACAAGAACCTCTATGATCTGCCGCCGGAAGAAAACGCCAAGATCCCGACCGTGTGCGCCTCGCTTGATGAAGCGCTCATGCATCTCGATCAGGACCGTGAGTTCCTTACGCGCGGTGATGTGTTCACCGATGACTTCATCGATGCCTACATCGCTCTGAAGATGGAAGAAGTGACCCGCGCCCGCATGGCTGTGACGGCACTTGACTTTGATCTTTACTACTCGCTCTAATGCTCAAGGCGCCCGCCCTCTTCACCTTGCAGGGTGAAGAGTCGTGGCGGGTGATGTGAGCACCATTCACACAATGGGCGCAGGTGCCGTCAGAACGTACCCTGCGCCCGTTTTTCTGTCTGTTCCGCGTTGTGCACAGCACTGCACGGATTGAGGAGCTGACCTTGGCACTGACGAGAACAACACCGCCCGAAGCTTTTACCGACCTTGCGCCCGCCTGGGATCTGCTGACCTTTGCGGTGTGGATCACTGACAAACGCGGTGAGGTGCTCTGGGTCAATACCGCAGCCGAGGTGCTCATCGGGCGCTCGCGCCGCAGTCTGATCGGTGAGACGTTCACGGATTTTTTCACCGAGAGCGCCTGCTGGTTTGATGACGGTCCGGCCGGTCACGAAGCCACCGGACAGATGGCGGGCGCCTGTCAGGTCTACCGTCCGGGCGGCAGGAAAGAGGCGGTTCAGGTGCAGGTTGCTTTTGCACCGTTTCCGAAAGTCCCGTCGCTTCCCGGCGGGGGTGTCATTATAGAGATGACCGTGCTCGAGGAGACGCTCGCACAGGAGCGGGAGCGGCTGAGTGCGGAGGTGCTCGAGGCCAACCGCCAGCTGCTGCGCAATCTTGCGCACGAAATCAAAAATCCGCTTGGCGGCATCCGCGGTGCCGCACAGCTTCTGGAGTCTGGCCTTGAGAATGAGGAGGATGCCGAGTGCGCATCGATCATTGTCGAGGAGACCGACCGTCTGCAGAATCTCGTGGACCGTTTCCTCGCGCCGTACCGGATGGCGGACAACATCACGGAAGTGAATGTGCACGAGGTGCTTGAACATGTCAGACAGCTGATCGGACATGAGTTTGCCGCCGGTCTCAGTATTGTGCGCGACTATGACATCTCTTCGCCGCCGGTGCGCGCCGACAGACTCCGTCTGACACAGGTCTTTATGAATCTGGTGAGAAATGCCGCACAGGCTCTCGAGCAGGCCCGCGCCCGGGGTGATGCGGTGATCACGCTGCGTACCCGCATCGTTCGTGATGCGATTGTCGGCAGTGAACGGCTGCGCCGAGCGCTGTGCGTAGAGGTTCAGGACAACGGGCCCGGCGTGCCCGAAGAGATGCAGGAAAGAATTTTTTACCCTCTTGTCACCGGCAGAGCCGAGGGGACAGGTCTGGGACTTTCGCTCGCCAAAGCGTTTATTCATCAGACTGGCGGCACGCTTTCTCTTGAGAGTGTGCCGGGACGGACGGTATTCCGGGTGCTTCTGCCGCTCTCGGATTCCCGAGGCGCCGGGGTGAACTGAGGAGGATTGTTATGAGCAAACATATCTGGGTGGTGGATGATGACCGGTCGATCCGTTTTGTGCTGACCAGAGCACTCAAGCGGGCCGGGTTTGAGGTGTCGGCTTTCGAGCGCGGCAGTGATGTGCTCGAGGCGCTGAACACGGGGCGTCCGTCTGCGCTCGTGAGCGATATCCGCATGCCCGGGATCTCCGGCACGGAGCTTCTCGGACGGGTCAAGGAGCGTGCACCCGATATTCCCGTCATCATCATGACGGCATTTTCGGATCTCGACAGTGCTGTCTCAGCATTTCAGGGCGGTGCATTTGAATACCTGCCCAAGCCCTTTGACATTACAGAGGCTGTGGAGCTGATCAGCAGAGCGGCTGCTGAAGGCGACAGAGTGAGTGCGCAGCAGGCCGGCACGGAAACGCTTCCTGCAACCTCGGGACTGATCGGCCGCGCTCCGGCAATGCAGGATGTGTTCCGTGCCATCGGACGACTCTCGCAGAGCACCGCCACTGTGCTGCTCACAGGGGAATCCGGCTCAGGCAAGGAGGTTGTTGCCCGCGCAATCAGGGATCACTCCCAGAGAGCTCGCGCGCCGTATGTGGCCATCAATATGGCCTCCATTCCGCGGGAGCTGCTCGAAAGCGAGCTCTACGGCCATGAGAAGGGCGCCTTTACCGGTGCCAGTGCACTGCATCTCGGGCGTTTTGAACAGGCCAAGGGCGGCACGATCTTTCTGGATGAAATCGGTGATATGCCGATGGATCTGCAGACCAGCCTGCTCAGAGTGCTCTCGGACGGTTACTTCTACCGGGTGGGCGGTCATGAGCCGATCAAGGCTGATGTGCGTGTGATTGCAGCAACCAATCAGAATCTGGAGGAGCGGGTCAGAGCCGGTCTTTTCAGAGAGGATCTCTATCACCGGCTGAACGTGATCCGCCTGCGGCTGCCGCCGCTGCGCGAGCGCAAAGAGGATATCCCGCCGATGGTCGAGCATTTCCTGCATACAGGGGCAAAGGAGCTCGGTGTCGAGCCCAAACGCCTCACGAAAGAGGCGCTCGATGTGCTGATGCGGTTTGACTTTCCCGGTAATGTCCGGCAGCTTGAAAATTTCTGCCGCTGGCTGCTGGTGATGGCTCCGTCAAGCGAAATCCGCCCCGAGGATCTCCCCGAGGAGGTGCTCAGAGCCGGTTCCGGCAAAGCCCTCAGAAGCGCGAGTGGCAGTGATGCCGCACCGGCCTCCGGGGACTGGGAGGCTGCCCTGCAGCAGGAGGTTACCCGACGGCTGCGTGACGGCGAGAGTGCCGTCTGGGATGTCGTGATCGGGCGGGCAGAGCGGGCGGTGATCCATGCTGCGCTTGAGGTGACGGAAGGTCGCCGCGCTGATGCGGCTGCACGACTCGGGATCGGCCGTAATACGCTGACAAGGAAAATCGGCACACTTGAATGAGCGTGCCGCTAAATCCCGCTACAATTGGGCACTCACACTGTGCACCCGGCCCGCAGTTCTCCTCTGTTCTGCGGGTCTTTTGTCCGGCCCTCCGGCCGTTGCACAGACGACAGATTTTTTGCCTCTCTCACCGATTAAATGCCTACCGAAAGTCTCTGCGACAATTCTCTGCTGACCCTGAATGCGCTTCGCGAAGTGCTTGAGGCGGCTGGCGCAAAGCCTGTGCATATGCGAAAGCTTTTTCGCGCCTGGCTCGGACGCGCTCCGTGGCCCGATGCAGGGGACGCCGCCTTTCCCAGGACACTCCGGGCGCAGTTTGATGCGCTCAGAGCGCGCCTGGAAAATACCGCCTCGGTACGTTCTCGCCATCCGGGGGCGGAAAGCGACAGCGAACGGCTGCTCGTGACGCTTGCTGACGGTCAGACGGTCGAGAGCGTCCTGCTGCCGCGTCAGGGGGTCTGTGTGTCCACGCAGCTCGGCTGCGCGGTGGGATGCCGCTTCTGCATGACAGGACGCTCCGGTCTGATCCGGCAGCTCACCGATGCGGAAATCGTCGCACAGGTCGCCCTTGCCCGCCGTCTGCGCCCGGAAACGAAAAAAGTGGTTTTCATGGGCATGGGTGAGCCCTCGCACAATCTCGAACATGTTTTCAGTGCACTGGAGTTTCTGGCTGATTACGGGGATTTCGGTCATAAGGATATTGTTGTCTCGACTGTGGGGGATGAACGGCTTTTTGAGCGGCTGCATGCCTCCCGTGTCAAGCCGGCACTCGCCGTATCGCTGCATACGATCGATGAGGAAAAGCGCCGGGAGCTGCTGCCGCGGGGCACCCGGATGAGTGTCGAGTCACTGATCGCCGCAGCAGAGAAGTGGGCCAGAACCTGCCACTACCCGACCCAGTACCAGTGGACTGTGATCGAAGGTGTGAACGACTCGCCGGAGGAGGCTCTCAGGCTGGCCGGAAAACTTCAGGGGCACTATGCCATGGTGAATTTCATTCCGGTCAATGCCGTTGAGGACAGCCCCTACCGGCGCGGCAGCCGGGAAAGTCTTGCGGCGCTGGTGCGCGCCTGCCGCAGTCGCGGTGTGATTGCCACGCTCAGAGATTCCGCAGCTCAGGATGTTGACGGCGGATGCGGTCAGCTCAGAGCGCGCGTGATTCTCAGAAAGCGCTGATTTTTTTGTGAGGAGTCCGGTATGTCAGGATGGGAGAGAACGGTTGAAAGTGCCATGCCGCGTTCGCGCTACCGCCGCGGCTGGCTGATCTGGTTTCTCTGGGGGTTTGTCGGCACGGCGCTCACGCTCGAAGGCGCTGACGGCGGCGCACAGCTTGCGACCGCCTTCTGGCTGAGCATCCCGTTCTGGATTGCTTTTGCCTTCTGGCCCGTGTTTGCGCTCTGGCGTATGCTGTATGACCGGAAACTCGCTGTTCGCGAGATTGTGCCGTTTGCCACTGAGGCGCTCGCCATGAGTTACTTCCGGGAACGAGACGGTGTGCGCATTGCCGAAAACCTGCTCCTGGACTACATTGCCGGCGAGGGACTGTCGGAATCCGCGTTCGGACTGCCCGCGGCGGATATTGATCCGCGTCCTCAGGCCGGCGTGCCGGTGGCAGTGTGGAAACTCGCTACGCTGCTGACATGGGCCGGGAGCCTGCCGGCTGACACACCGCCCGCGGTCGCACGGCTTCGTGAATGGCTCTATGCGCTTGAGAACGCAGAAAGGTTTGGCGCCTGAAAATGTTGAAAAAAGCCCGCCGGGAGGCGGGGCTTTTATTCTCAGCCGAGCGTCACAAGAACGGGGGCGTGATCCGAGGGCTGCGGCAGATTCCGAGGCTCCTCGTCAATACGGGCGTCTTTGACGCGGTCTTTGAGTGCATCAGAGACGAGCAGCAGGTCGATACGCAGTCCCATGTTTTTCTCAAAAGCCGCGCTGCGGTAATCCCACCAGGAGTAGTGTCCGCCCGCGCTCTCAATGAGCCGGTAGCTGTCAGAGAGCCCGAGTTCAAGCAGTCGCCGGTAGGCCTGCCGCTCGGGTACTGAACAGAGAATTCTGTCCTTCCAGCGCAGCGGATCCCAGACATCGCGGTCATCAGGCGCGAGATTGAAGTCCCCGCCCATGACAAGCCGGGGCTGATTTTTCAGCTCCTCCCTGAGCGAGCGGGCGAGCGCCTCGAACCAGTCGAGCTTGTAGAGGTACTTCCAGCTGCCAGGCTCCGAGCCGTTGGGGATATAGCCGCCGATGAAACGCACAGGCTCCTCGCCGTTTACCGGCTTGAGCGTGGCCGCAATGAGGCGTTTCTGATCATCCGGAAAGCCGTCGATGTTGTAGCGGACGTCTTCGGGTTCACTGAAGGTTGCCTTCCTGGCGAGCAGTGCCACACCGTTGTATGTTTTCTGACCGCAGAAGAGAGCATGGTAGCCGGCAGCCTCAAAGTCCATCTGCGGGAACTGCTCATCAACGAGTTTGGTTTCCTGCAGCACGAGCGCATCGGGCTGAACCTTTCCGAGCCAGGCGAGCACCTGTTCGAGTCTGACTCTGAGGGAGTTGACGTTCCAGCTTGCCAGTGTAATATCTGCCATCTGTATTCCTTAAGAAAAGAAAGAGCTCTCCGGGGGAGAGCTCTTCGTGAGCACTTATCAGAGATCCCGGTCCATGCCGCTGTGACGCATCAGTGCGTCAAGTGTCGGCTTGCGGCCACGGAAGGCAACAAAATTGTCCATGGCGTCGCGGCTCGACCCTCTCGAGAGAATTTCCCTCTCAAAACGGCGTCCGGTTTCAGGGTTGAAAATACCTTCCTCTTCAAAGGCGGCAAAGGCATCCGAGGAGAGCACCTCCGCCCACTTGTAGCTGTAGTAGCCCGCAGCATAGCCGCCGGCAAAGATATGCGAGAAGCTCTGCGGGAAGCGGTGGTAGGCAGGCGGAATAAATACGGAAACCTCTTTGCGCACTGCATCAAGCACGTCCATGAAATTCGTCTTCTGCGCATCAAAGTCCATGTGCAGCAGCATATCAAAAAGGGCGAATTCGACCTGACGCACACAGGCGATACCGGACTGGAAGTTCTTCGCAGCGAGCATCTTCTCGTAGAGTTCGCGCGGCAGCTTTTCGCCGCTCTCAACATGCGAGGAGACCGATTCGATGACGTCCCACTCCCAGGCGAAGTTTTCCATAAACTGACTCGGCAGCTCGACCGCATCCCATTCCACACCGTTGATGCCGGCGACGGCACTTTCATCCTGAGTGGTGAGCATATGGTGCAGCCCGTGTCCCATTTCGTGGAACAGTGTGGTCACCTCGTCATGCGTCATCGTCGAGGGACGGCCGTTCACCCCGGGGGCAAAGTTGCACACGAGGTAGGCGAGCGGGGTCTGCAGTGTGCCGCCACGGACTTTACGCGAACGGTCCGAGTCCATCCAGGCGCCGCTGCGTTTGCCTTCACGGGCATACAGATCCACATACAGACCGGCGAGTGCCTTGCCGTCACGGGTAAGCTCGAAGTACTTGACATCCGGATGCCAGACACTGGCGGGTTTTTCCTCGAACGTCACGTTATAGAGTCTGCCGATCAGACGGAAGAGTCCCTTGAAGACAGTGGGTTCGGTGAAGTACTGCTTGACCTCCTGATCGGAGTAGCTGTAGCGGGCCTGACGGAGCTTTTCGCTCGCCCAGGCCTGATCCCAGGGTTCAAGTTTTTCAATGCCGAGCCGGGTGCGGGCAAATTCGCGCAACTCCTGCATGTCGCGTTCTGCGTAGGGTTTGGCGCGCTGTGCGAGCTGACGCAGAAAGGCGACAACCTCCGCGGGACTTTCGGCCATCTTGGTGGCAAGCGAGGACTCGGCGAAATTCTTAAAGCCAAGCAGCACTGCCTCTTCGTGGCGAAGCGGCAGGATTTCATTGATCACCGGTGTGTTATCGAGTCCGGGTTCACCGAACTCGGAGGCACGCGTCACAAAAGCGCGGTAAACGGTTTCACGAAGAGAGCGGTTTTCCGCATACTGCATCACCGGCAGGTAGCTCGGGTACTGCAGTGTGATACGCCAGCCCTCTTTGCCGGCCTGTCTGGCCTGCATGGCAAGAAGCATTCTGACGTCTTCGGGAATGCCTTCGAGCATCGACTCGTCTGTGATCACCAGATCCCAGGCGTTGGTCGCGTCGAGCAGGTTTTCACTGAATTTCTGCGAGAGCATGCTCAGTTTTTCCCCGATCTCTTTGACACGCTGACGTTCGGGGGCGGGCAGATCCGCACCGCTGAGGCGGAAGTCACGGATCTCGCGGCTGATGATGCGCTGACGCACCGGCGACATGGCGCTGAAGTCAGGCGAGGCGGCCATGGCCTTGTACTTGGCAAACAGGGCCTCGTTCTGCGAAAGATCGATAAAGCGCTGCGTGACCACCGGCAGCTGCGCATTGTAGGCCTCACGCAGAGCGGGCGTGTCAACCACGCTCTGAAGATGTCCGACGGCACCCCAGGCACGGGAGAACTGTTCAAGAATCTCTTCAAGCGGTTCCGACACCGCTTCCCATGTGGCAGGGGTGGCGGGATCGGTCACACGTGCCACGGTCGCATCGAGTTCTTTGCACAGAGCGCTGATCGCCGGTTCGATGTGTTCGGGACGGATGGCTGCGTAGTCAATCTGTCCGGTAATGTGAAGCAGAGGATTGTTTTGTGTCATTAATTTTTCCTGATAATTTTTTAGGCGATGCCGAGGCGGCGTTCAACCGCTTCCACCGTGTTGGTCATCAGCATGGCAATGGTCATGGGACCCACACCGCCCGGGACGGGCGTGATAGCGCCGGCAACCTCCAGGGCGCTTTCAAAGTCCACATCACCGCAGAGTTTTCCGTTTTCATCACGGTTCATGCCGACGTCGATCACCACGGCACCGGGTTTGAGCCAGTCACCTTTGACCATTTTTGCGCGACCCACGGCGGCCACCACAATGTCCGCCTCACGGACAACCTCGGGAAGGTTGCGGGTGCGGCTGTGCGCGATGGTGACGGTGGCGTTTTTCTCCAGAAGCATCAGTGCCTGAGGTTTACCCACGATATTGGAGCGGCCGATCACCACGGCGTGTTTGCCCTCAATTTCGCAGCCTGCGGATTCGAGCAGCTTCATCACACCGTAGGGTGTGCAGGGGCGGAATCCCGGACGGCCGGTAAGCAGAGCGCCGGCACTGGCGACATGGAAACCGTCCACGTCTTTTTCGGGGGCGATATTCTGAATGATCAGCTCCGAGGAGAGATGCCCGGGCAGCGGCAGCTGCACGAGAATGCCGTCAACTTCGGGATCGTTGTTGAGGCGGTGAACCTCGGCGAGCAGTTTCTCCTGAGAGGTTTCGGCAGGCAGCCGGATTTCAATGGAGCGGATACCGGTGTTTTCACAGGCTTTGATTTTGTTGCGAACATACACCTGGCTGGCGGGATTGTCTCCCACCAGAATTACGGCAAGGCCGGGCTGGTGGCCGTGCTGGCGGCAGATTTCAACACGGTTCTTCAGTTCGCCCTGAAGTTCAGTGGCCAGTTTTTTGCCGTCGATAAGAGTCGTCATGAAATTCTCCCACAGAGAAAGCTGAAAACGAAACGGTCTACACCGTGCGCACTCCTGCACACGGGCAGACCGTTGTCAATACTGAACGGATCCGTCCGGAGGACGTGATTACCGGAGGCTCAAATACCGTCTTTGCCCGGTGTGCGCAGCATGTTCGAATTCATCACTACGCGCATCAGATCGGCAACCGTACCGGAGTTGGTTTTGTCCATGATCGAAGCGCGATGCGCTTCAACGGTCTTGATGGAGATCCCGAGGTCGTCTGCGATCTGTTTGTTCAGACGGCCGTTGATGATACGTTCGAGTACCTGAAGTTCACGCGGCGTCAGTTTGGAGAGCAGCATCTCGTTGATGGTTTCGCTTTCCTTTTTCGCATGACGGTCGCGGGCCTCTTTGAGCATGCGTTCAACAAGCTGCTTGAGAGCGGCCTGTTCAAAGGGCTTCTCAATAAAGTCCACCGCACCGCGCTTGAGGGCGTTGACAGCCATCGATACGTCACCGTGACCGGTAATGAAGATGATCGGCAGATCCGCGTTACGTGCAAGCAGATGTTCCTGAACCTCAAGACCGCTCATGCCGGGCATACGCACGTCGAGCACCAGGACCGCGATCGCGTTGGGATCGTACTTGGCGATGAAACTTTCACCGCTGTCATAGAGCTCCACACGGTAGTCACTGGCTTCGAGCAGCCACTTGAGTGAATCATGGACTGCTTCGTCATCGTCAACAACATAAACGGTACCCAGGTTTTCCGGGTCTTCGTTATCGTACTCATAAGGTAGCATTCGGTCTGATCTCCTGACTTGTCAAGTATTGATATTCTATCAACAGTTTTTTATTTGTTCAGTGTTTTTTGTACCTTCGGACCGGATGGCCCGGCGCTTTGCCGAAGGACTGCCGCCGTACTTGGCGGCGGAGCATATTAAATGAATTCGTCAATCTCTTTTGCCACGGGAATGGTGAAGGTGAATGTGGCACCGCCTCCCGGTGTGTCCGTCACCAGAATACGGCCGTGGTGCACCTCGACAATCGAGCGGCAGATGTTCAGCCCCATCCCCATCCCTTCGGCTTTGGTGGAATAGAAAGCGTCAAAGAGTCTGGCTTTGTTCTCGTCAGAAATGCCGTCACCGTGGTCGGTCACCGTGTACTGGATCATGCTGGCGTCAGCGTTAAGTCCGACGGTGAGTTCAATCGTCGGCGAGGGACAGCCCTGACTGGCCTCCATGGCGTTTTTCAGCAGATTCAGCAGCAGCTGTTCGAGCATCACCGCATCCCCCATCATTGGCGGGAGACTGTCGGCAATCGTCACAACGATGCGGGTTTTGAGTTTATTGGCCTGAATCTGGGCCAGCTCCATGGTTTCAGTCACAATCGTCTCCGGGCGCACCGAGCTCAGCTGCGGGTCGGTTTTCTTTGCAAAGCCCCTGATTCGCTTGATGATCGAGGCGGCACGCTGGGCCTGCTTGTTGATTTTCGAGAGCGCCGTAAGGGTGTCCTCGGACGAGAGTTTCCCCGCCGAGATCATCACGCTCGCGCCGGAGGCGTAGTTCGAGATGGCGGCCAGCGGCTGGTTGAGTTCGTGTGCGAGCGAGCTAGCCATTTCCCCCATTGTTACCAGACGCTGCGTGTTTTCAGCCTGACGGAGCTGGTTTTCAAGGGCAAGTTCCGTTTCGCGCTGCTGGGTGATGTCGGTGGCGATAAGCATCACGGCCTTGATGTCATGCGTCCAGGTCAGTGCCTGCATACGGGCATCAAACCACTTGCCGGTCACCTCATCAAAGACCCCCTGACGGGTGAGCGAGGCCGGCTGGTCGCGCAGCGCGGAGATAAGCCGCTGTGCCCCGGAGGGGCCGCGACCGAAGATGTTCTCATAAGGCGTGTTGCGAAAGAGCAGAATCGAGTCGCTGCTTGTGTCGCTCACCACGCAGATGGCGGAATTCATCGACTGCACCACACGGGTGAAGCGCTCGTGGGCGGCTTTCATCCGTTCGCGGGCGCGCTTTTGTTCCGTGATGTCATAGAGTTCGCCGATCCAGCCGATTGCACTGCCCGTTTCGTTGAGCAGCGGCGAGATGTTCATCTGTCCGTCAAAGAGCGAGCCGTCCTTACGGCGAACGGTGAACTCTCTGGTGCGCGCACGCCGGTCCTCCGGATTGGTCATCGCGGCACGGGCGGCCAGCGTCATATTCTCCTCCCAGTAGGGGTAGGGAAAGCCGGAACCGACCAGATCCGCATTGCCGTAGCCGGTCAGACGCTGAAAGGTGTCGTTGACGTAGAGAATTGTGCCGTTGAGATCTGAAACCCGCACGCCGGCCACAGAGGAATCCGACATGGCTACACGCAGGGCGTATTCCGCGGAGAGCCGGCGGTGTGCACGATGCTGCAGACGCTGGTAGCGCAGCATCAGTGTGAGGGAGAGTCCGAGCAGCGAGGCCAGTCCGAGAATGGTCCAGAGCTTGAGATTGTTGGTGGTAAAGAGCTCATGCTCATAGCTCACGGACTGCAGCACCAGCTCCGGGTCATTAAAGACGGGCAGCGTTGTGGTGTAGGTGACGCTTGCCTCGGGCAGAAATTTCGGTTTGTCCCTGGCGTCATCCTCAACGAGCAGCGATTTTCCGGCGCGCGAGAGTGTGAATGTGTAGCGGTTGTGTCCGAGGATGTCGGCCTCGTCACTGATCAGACGCGAGAGATTCACCCGTGCGAGAAGCGCCTGTCCCGGGGCGGCTGTAGGCACGAGCACATCCGCGTAGACAGCGGAGTTTCTCGAAAGAGTGTAGGGCGCGGAGACCACCGGCGCGTCCTTGAAAAAGACGCTGTCGATGTTTGCACGCAGCGAGGTGTTCTCCACACGGTCGCCGACCTTGTGGAGCAGATCCTCCGAGCGCGCACTCATTGTCCAGGAGCCGAGCACCATGTACTGACGGTTGATGAGTTCGAGCCCGACCACCTCACGTCTGTCCTGCAGAAAGCCGGCTGCGGCCATTTCCGAGCTCATGAGTTTGGCGGAGCTGCCGGGAATCTGAATAAGGCGCAGCCCCGTGCGCTGCAGCAGCTCGGTGCTGCTGAGAATGCGGGTCTCGATGGCCTGCACGAGGCGGTCGGTGGACTGCTGAAGGCGCACGATTTCAGCCTTGCGGTCAGCGTCAATCAGGTACAGCCCGACAAGCAGAAAACAGACCGTCATCAGCAGCAGGGCAATCCAGGAGGCATACACGCCCGTGCGCGAGCTGAGCCGGTCAGCACTGCTGACATTGAGATGTTTCAGGGTTTCGGCGACCTGTGCCGTATCGGTGTTCTCTGACATGAAAAGTCTGTAATGCGCGGTTGAGGAATCTGCCTGCATGCGGCAGGCGGTGTCCCGGAAAAGTGAGACTAGTTTAGTACAAATACCGCTGATATGCGCCGAAGAGTCCTCTCTCAGAAACCCGCAGCACGTTTGCGCGGGACGCCGGCGCTTTGTGAGATAATGAGCGCACTGTCAAATTCATCCAATTTCACGAAGGATTCACATCATGGCTCTCACACAATCCGAACTCAAACGCGAAGTTGCCCGCGCCGCGCTGCGCTTTGTCGAGGCTGGCAAGGTACTTGGCGTAGGGACAGGTTCGACCGTGGACATGTTTATTGATGCGCTCCCGGAAATCCGTGACCGGATTCCCGCCTGCGTTTCCTCGAGTGAACGCTCCACGAAACGGCTGCAGGATCTGGGCTTCAAAGTGCTGGATATGAACGAGGTGGATGCCATCGGTGTGTATGTGGACGGTGCCGACGAGATTTCGCCTGACTTTTCGATGATCAAGGGCGGCGGCGGTGCGCTTACGCGCGAAAAGATTGTTGCCAGCATTTCCGAAACCTTTGTCTGCATTGCTGACCAGTCGAAGGCTGTGGATGTGCTGGGACGTTTCCCGCTGCCTGTGGAGGTGATTCCGATGGCCGCGCGTGCTGTTGAGGCCCGACTCAAGGCGCTTGGCGCAACGGTGAAAAAACGTGATTTTGTGACGGATAACGGCTGCTGGATTCTTGACGCTTCCGATCTTGCCATTACGGATCCTGCGGGACTTGAGGCACAGATCAACGCCTGGCCCGGCGTGGTCACTGTGGGGCTTTTTGCGGCCCGCGGCGCCGATGTGCTGCTGCTCGGCACGCAGGATGGCGTGAAAGAGTCCCGCCGCAAGTAAAACACACAAAAAAAACGCCCCGTCTGTGACGACTGTCAGCAGCGGGGCGGAATTTGTCCGAACGCCTGCCGGATGCGTTTCTTCTCTCTGTGAGAAGGCCTCCTGCAGGCGGTGTTCGTTTATTTTTCGACAGGGCGGTACATCTCCGGCACCTGAACTTCACCGGGATCGCCGAAGAGGAAGCGTTCGCACTGCTTCTGAAGCTGCTGACGGGCAGACAGATCGGCAAGGTTCAGACCGTATTCATTGACCATCATGGTCTGAAGGCGGGTCCATTCGTCCCAGGCTTCTTTGCTGATGTTGAGCCAGATGCGCTTGCCCAGCTCGCCGGGGAACGGCGGGTAGGCAAGGCCTTCAGCTTCTTTCTTGAGTTTGACACAGTGAACCATACGGGCCATTTCGTTGCTCCATTGTTTGGGCCGGGCCACATCCGCTGAGGACAGACCCGGCCGGAAAGGTGTAGAGAAAATAGTTTTCTAAGGATTGTAACGCCACTCAAGGTCTATGCGCTATAGATCGTTAGAGGCGAAGTGCGTCAGCAAAAGGTAGTGTATAAATGTCAGATCGAGCGCTATTTCAGGCGTTTCAGAAAGTCAGAGACAGTGTGGAAACGGTTGTGAGCGCCACACGCGAGAAAGAGGAACAGGCCCGCCGTAAGGAAGAGGCGGAAAAACGCGCCCGCAAATCGCAGAAAGAGGCCCGTGAGAAGAAAGCGCCCCGCACGGACGACAGGATCAGCGCGGCGGCGTTTGCCCCCAAGGGCGGCTTTGGCTCCGCACTAGCGGATGCGGCCGTCAGAAGCGGTGCATCGTTCAGAATGTCCGGCGAGCGCAATACGCAGCCGGAAAAGCCCGGGAAGCCCTCGCATGCGACGCCGCAGCAGCAGACCCGCCGGCATTCGCGCGGTCCTGTGCAGCAGTCCGTGAAAACCGCCCGTTCCCGCCATGAGGCCAGCCCCGGACGCGCAAAAGAGCCGTCTGCCCGTCAGGACAAACCGCGCACGGAGAAAAACCGCCCGCCGCGTCTGAGTTACGAAGAGCGCCGGCATCCGGTGCCGCCCTTTGAGCTCATGCCCGGTCTGCCGGTTTCTGAACACGGCGCCGAGCTTGTTCAGGCGATCCGGGATCACCGGGTGGTGATTGTCTGTGGTGAGACCGGTTCCGGGAAAACCACACAGCTGCCGAAAATCGCCCTGATGGCAGGTCGCGGCGAACACGGCATGATTGCCCATACCCAGCCCAGACGAATCGCGGCGAGCTCCATCGCACAGCGTATCGCCGAAGAGCTTAAAACGCCTGTGGGTGAAGTGGTCGGTTATAAGGTCCGGTTTACTGATAAAACGCATGCCGGCGCCAGCATCAAGCTGATGACTGACGGGATTCTGCTCGCCGAAACCCAGCACGATCCGCTGCTCAAAGCCTATGACACGATCATTATCGACGAGGCCCATGAGAGAAGCATCAATATTGATTTTCTGCTCGGGTATCTCAAACGGCTGCTGAGCCGGCGCAGTGACCTCAAGGTTATTGTCACCTCCGCGACCATTGACGCGGAGCGTTTTGCCGGGCACTTCACCATTGACGGCCGTCCGGCGCCTGTTTTCACGATCTCCGGTCGCACCTATCCGGTGGAGATCCGCTACCGGCCGCTTGAAGACGTGGATGAAGAGGATGACAACACGCTCATGAGCGCGATTGACGACGCGGTGAGCGAGTGTGAAAGCGCCGGGCGCGGCGACGTGCTGGTGTTTCTGCCCGGTGAGCGTGAAATCCGCGAGGCGGCAGAGGTGCTGAGAAAGTCCCGTACGCCGGCAACCGAAATTCTGCCCCTTTATGCCCGGCTGAGTGCAGCCGAGCAGGAGAGGATTTTCCGTCCCTCGGGAGCAAGACGCATTATTCTGGCCACCAACGTTGCCGAAACCTCGATCACAGTGCCGGGAATCCGCTTTGTTGTGGATACGGGGCTGGCTCGCGTCAAGCGTTATTCCTACCGCAGCAAGGTTGAACAGCTTCAGATTGAACCGGTGAGCCAGGCCTCTGCCAACCAGCGTGCCGGCCGTTGCGGCCGTGTCTCGGACGGTATCTGCATCCGGCTCTACAGTGAGGATGATTTCAACCGCCGGGCACCCTTTACGGATCCGGAGATCATGCGCAGCAACCTTGCCGCGGTGATTCTGCGGGCCAAGGCGCTCCGACTCGGTGACATCCGGGATTTCCCCTTTGTGCAGACGCCGCCCAACAAGGCTATCAGCGACGGGTACGCCATTTTGCAGGAACTCGATGCGGTCGATGAGGCCGGTGAGCTCACCCGTGTCGGTCGCGAACTTTCGCGACTGCCCGTTGATCCGAGACTTGCGAGAATGCTGCTTGAGGGACACCGTCAGGGGAGTCTCGACGAGATGCTGATTATCTGCTCAGGGCTCTCGATTCAGGATCCGCGCGAGCGTCCGGTGGACGCCCAGCAGGCAGCCGATGAGGCACACCGCCGGCTCTCTGACGAACGCAGCGATTTCCTCAGCTACGTCAAACTCTGGCAGTGGGTGGCCGGGGCACGTGACAACCGCGAGAGCAACCGCAAGTTTGAAACAGAACTGCGACGCAACTTCCTCTCACCACGCCGTCTGCGTGAGTGGCGTGATGTCGAGCATCAGCTCGACGAGCTCACCGCCGAGCTCGGCTGGCGCCGCAATACGGCACCGGCCACGTACGAACAGGTCCATAAGGCGCTGCTCTCCGGTCTGATCGGTAATATCGGCTCCAAAGCTGTTGAAAGCGACTTCCGTGCACCGCCCTATCTTGGAACACACAGTGTGAAGTTCTGGATCTGGCCGGGCAGTGTGCGGGCGAAAAAAGGCGGCCGCTGGGTGCTCTCTGCCGAGCTGGTGGAAACGAGCAGGCTTTATGCACGCTGCGTGGCCGATGTGGAACCTGAATGGATTGAGGCTGCTGCCGGCTCGCTTATCAAACGCAGCTGGAGTGAGCCGCACTGGGAAAAGAGCCGGGGCGAAGTGCGCGCGTATGAGCGCGGAACGCTCTACGGTCTGACCATTTATCAGCAGCGTTCGGTCTCCTTTGAGCAGCATGATCTGAAGCTCGCCCGTGAAATCTTTATCCGTCAGGCGCTCGTTGAGGCAAACTGGGATGCGCAGGCACCTTTTTATCAGCACAATCAGCGTCTGATTCGCGAAATCGAGGAGCTCGAACACAAAACCCGCCGCCCGGACGTGCTTGTTGACGATGAACTGCAGTTTGCGTTTTATGATGCCGCCATTCCTCAATCGGTCGCCAATACACGGTCGCTGCTCGCCTGGCTCAAGAAAGAGGGCAAACCGGCCGAGGACTCGCTGCGGATGACGCGTGACGCCCTCATGCGTCATGACGCCTCCGGGGTGACCAACCGCTACTACCCGAAAACGCTGGATATGGCCGGTGTCACCATGGCGCTCTCCTACCATTTTGAACCGGGTAATCCGCGTGACGGTCTCACAGTGACAGTGCCGCTCTTTGCGCTCAATCAGCTCGATGCTGTGCAGGCGGAGTGGCTCGTGCCGGGGATGGTCAAAGAAAAGGCGCATCTGCTCATTAAAGGACTGCCACAGAAAATCCGTCGCCATTGTGTGCCGGTGCAGGAATATGCTCAGGGCTTTTTCCTTCGCACGGGCGAGGGCGCTCCCCAGAGCAGGGGCTTTATCGAAACACTTGCTGCCGATATCCGCGAGCAGACCGGTGTACCCTGCCAGCCTTCGGACTTCAAACTCGAGCAGCTGCCTGCGCACCTGATTATGAATTTCAAGGTCGTCGATGAGCACGGCCGACAGCTTGCCATGGGCCGGTCGCTCGCGCAGCTGCGGGCGGAGCTCGGCACGCAGGCTCAGGAAACCTTCAAACAGGTGGCGCAGCAGGATGCGAGCGTTGCCGCCGATCTTGAGGATGTGGTCACGGACTGGACATTCGGTGAGCTGCCGGAGCTGATGGAAATCAACCGCAAGGGACAGACGCTTATCGGTCATCCTGCGCTGGTTGACAAAGGTGAAGCATGCGCGCTCGAGGTTTTTGACGACCCGAATGAGGCCCGCCGCGAACACCGCAAAGGACTCATCCGGCTGTTCCGGCTCGTCCTCAAGGAGCAGGTCCGTTTCGTTGAACGCAGTCTGCGTGAACTCGGTCGTGTGCAGATGCAGGCATCGACCGTGCCCGGACTCGATAAACTTTTTGAGTCGATCGACAATGTGGCCGAAGCGGTGGTCAACTGCGCACTCGAATCAACGGCCCTTGCCGAGCCGCTGCCCGCCAACGAGCAGGAGTTTCAGGCGCGCCGCGAGGATGTCAAGGGACGTCTTGTACTGGTTTCGGGAGAAATAGTCCGGCTATTAACTGCAATCGTCAGTGAGGCCGCACCTATTATGGGGAAATTAAAAAAGCTTTCCGATATTAGAGTGCTCGAGGAAGACGTCACGCAGCAAATGGCATGGTTATTGCGTAAGGGTTTTCTGGAAACGATTCCTTTAACACAATTGCAGCATTATCCGCGTTACCTCAAAGCAATCCAGTACCGTCTTGACCGCTACCGTGATGACCCGATGAGGGACTATTCCCGGCAGCAGGAGATCGCTCAGCTCGAGCAGAAATGGCGCCGCGAGGTTGCTCAGCGTCGTGGTCAGGAGGATCCTCAGCTCACCGATTTCGGCTGGATGCTGCAGGAGCTGCGGGTATCGCTCTTTGCCCAGCAGCTGCGCACACCCATGCCGGTGAGCGTGAAACGTCTGGAAAGAATATGGCAAATGATCGAGCGGCTCTAATAGAAAATCTGTATAGAGGTCGCCTGTTAAATTGTAACAAACATCAACATCTGTTCGCTTTTTAAATAAAAAGGAGGTTTCGGCCTCCTTTTTTGCAAATAAAAAAGAGTCTTCATGCATGTTTGTGGTAACAGCTGAGAAGATACTGCTTTCTTAAATGC
>ERZ838399.276-NODE-276-length-65678-cov-7.260793_pt1 | contig 65678 bp, 70 predicted proteins | sample MGYA00519683_ERZ838399 | MGnify/ENA primary metagenome ERZ838399 (study PRJEB31850, sample SAMEA3708833) | human gut metagenome | biome: human gut; feature: human-associated habitat; material: faeces | place: China | collected 2014 ...
AGTGGTGCCACCAGGAATCGAACCGGGGACACAAGGATTTTCAGTCCTTTGCTCTCAAGACCTTTAAAAGTCTCGCCTACGGCTCAACTTTCAAAGGCAACCAACTGAGCTATTGCACCTTAACAGTTACTTGCTTTTTATCGTATTTCTTCTGTCTTTCGCTTTGGTTTACATCATGGTTTACACAATGATTAAACTCTCAAAGAAAACTAAGATAGATTCAACAATAAATTAATAATCTCTTTGCAGCATTGAACTGCACCACAAAGTTAGTCAATATTACGCTGTTATGCAATGATTCTTTCTTATAGTTTTGCTTTTGATTATCAGATTTTTACCTATTTAACAATATGGTATATAATAGTATAGAATAGCTTTCTCTTTGGTATAAAATATTCATGTACTGTATTTTTGATATGTAATAGGGTGGAGTAATGAAAATTAGTAGTGAGTATATAAAGGCTGTTTTTCAAAAAAAATACTTGCTGAAAAATCTACTCTTATTGTTTTGTGTTCTCTGCATTTATAAATATGCTTGTGTAACACATAGTTTTGTAGTTAATAAGATGTTTGTTTAGAACTGAAAAAAGCCAACTTATCCGTTATTTGAAGTGCATACTTCAATAGATAGGTTGGCTTTAATTATTTTATATCGACCTTTCTTGCAGGACTTAACCACTTTTCCAAAGTCATGTGTTCAAATATAGTATCTTTATATTCTCCCCTCTGATATTTTCGGATTGTCTTCACTTTTCGCTCTAAAGTCGTTAAAACTTCATTAAAAAGTTCAGTATCAAACTCCCACTTCAAAAGTAATTGTTGAAGATGATAATTTACATCTTCATTTATCGGATGTCCCATTGCAAGTCCTTTGCTTCCTGTTGGAATATCCTTAATAATGTATAGTCATTTGCGTTATTTTTCTTTAGAATGTGTTAGCGATAAGTCTTAAGATAATATTTCATTGGGATTATATTCCGAATCTTCCATTTACTTGCATTGAGATAGTAATTTTAAACCATATTCATTGAGAATATTTAAGAATCTATTCTTATCTTTTATCAAGTGGTTATATATAAGCTTAGTATTCATCATGGGGTCTGGTCCTGCTAACCAAGGTGGAGTATAATACGAATTATTCAGAACATCTTCAAAATCCGCTAAGTCTTTATAATTCGGAACTCCTGCCCGTCCTTTAATCATATTAGCTTCTATTAAAGGATGCAGGTTATAGTAGAAGTCAATAGGCTGCGCTAATTTATAGTATAAAGCAGTGATAAAAGAATCTGGCGCACCTTTATATCGTAATTCTGTTCTTATTGAAGCATTCCACTCTTCTAAAGTTTTGATATTCTTTTTATCAAACAGTTTCTCTAATTCATTATCTACCAGTTTCATTATTGTATCTCTTTTTCTGTATTGAGGCGTATAAGAATTAACATAGTTGCATAGCTGCTTCTATCATAATTCGCACAGTTTTATCTTCGATATTATCAAGGAATTTTTCGGGGGCTTTCCAAAATTCTTCTTTTGATAAATTGTACTTATCCAACATTGTATTTATGCCAGTTGCACTGTGTCCTGCCGTAATCATAATTATTTACTATAACTCGGAGTTGGTAAAGTTCCTGTGTAATTCAAACGGACATTAATATCGTCTATTATCACGTAATTATAGCTTGACCCAAACAATCCGTTTTTTCGTTCTTCTTCTCTTCTTAATAAGAGTTGTTGTTTCACTTTTTTATATTGTGGGTGCGAATCAAGATAGATAGCCGTATCTTTTAAGCCTCCCAAACATTCTATTTTACTTATTGTTATCATACTGAAGGTTAGTCCCAACATATTGTATTATTCAATTCTATGGAGAATAATAATTCATCTCTAATTTTACTATCCTTTATACCCTCTATAAATTTTTGAGGATTGGCATAGTAATCTTCGACATTAAGATTGTGCTTCTTCAAACATAAATAAGTCTTATTCACTATCATCTTTTTTCCTGTTTAGAGTTTTTAATTTATCTATCCGGTTATCCAATTTAAGTCCATTTCTTGTAATTCTTCGTCTGTAATGGATGGATAGTTATGCTTCATTATTAATTCTTTCTCCGAAAAAGTTTTTTCATAGTCATCACCCATCAAGAGAATTAGAATATAGTCTAACTTGTTGTTTACCTCCTCAATCTTACTATTATATAATCCTTCCGTGACTTCTATTGCAACAGAAAGGGCTTTATTGCTTTCTAATATCCCTTTTGCATGTTTTTTTAATTTCACTAAAGATGTTCTATATTCTAATATATATCTGAACATTTCAGCTCTACTATGGCAATCTTTCAATATTGTTTGAATATTCCAATGTGAATACTCTTCGGGAGATAAAATTTTTTTCAATAGCACCTCTAATTCGTATATTTTATTACAGGAACATTTTTCATCTATGAATCCATAGAAATATTTTCCAAAGATAAATTTATCGTATGCCTCAATCACAGCATTGATTCGTTCCCTCATTATCTTTTTTAATGGTCTTTCCACGTAATCATCTTCATCCTTATGAAAACGCTTGTCTTCATCAAAACTAAACTCATTTCCAAACATAGCCTTATATTGACAAATGTATTCGATAAGTCTTTGCGCATTCCATACTCCTTGAAATTGAGAAAAATCAGTCTGTTGGTTATTAACAATCATTGCGTTTTCATCTTTAACAGGTTGATTACCCCCTCTGTCTTTCCCTGTAAAAAGCTTCTTTATGTTTTTCCAATTTGTCATGGTCGTACTAATTATATGATATAAGAATGGTTAGTTGCCATAATATCAACAATCTGTCTAAAAATATCACAACCATTATCAGTAATCAAATTTTGTCTTTTACAAACTTTGTGTAGAATCCTTGCATAACATTTATAAACTCCTTCGGTAAGCGTTTCAGGACTTCCTTTCTGATATGCTCCGGCACACCGCCATAAAAGGCTTCCGCGATTCCTCCCGTAATGGCTCCCATTGTATCAGCATCGCCACCCAATGAAACGGCTAATCGGATAGCATTCTCAAAATCTGTACTATCCAAGAAAGCAATGATGGATTCGGGTACGGAGCCTTGACAAGTCACATCGAAACAATAGTTTGGTCTTATTTCATCACACGTGCAACTGAGATTGTAGCAGAATGTACTTTCAATGTATTCCTTGATTTCCTGCTTGCTTTTTCCTGTGCGAGCCAAGAAGATGCAGGCCGCTGTGGCTTGTGCTCCCTTGATGCCCTCCAAATGATTGTGCGTTATCTCCGCACTTTGTTTAGCCGCCTCCAAAGTCTCTTCCAAAGTATCGAAAGCCCAGCCTACGGGACTGACGCGCATGGCAGAACCATTACCGAAACTGTTATATGGTTGTGGGTCATAAGTTTGTAACCATTCTAAAAACATACCTCCATAGCCAGCAGTTGGATAACGGTTGCCCCAATCCTGCATAATGCCGAGCAGACTATCTCCACTCAGCAGCCAATCCGCATTTGCTATGGTCATAACTGTATCATCTGTAAATTCTGAAGAATCGCTGAATAGTGAAAAATCTGTGTTTTTAAAAGGTCTGAACTCATAAATAGAGCCGATAATATCTCCTGCAATAGCCCCACATAGAAATTTTGCTTTCGATTTTCCGAGAAGCACCAATGTCTTTTCATCTGCTAATTCATCATAATGACGGTCAATAACTTTCCGATATAAGTCATCTTCTGAAACTTCATCAAACAATGTCATGCAAGAACAGACTTTCATAGCATCTAAAAATCCGAACACATCCTGTGCATTTACCCCTTTCAAATTCAAGAAAGTAGCTGTGATTTCTCGTAGCCTTACACCAAGAACAGGATGTTTCAGATATGCACTGGCTTCTTCAATATTATCTATCCCGTAAAAGTGAGAGTTATTGCTTTCTCCCAACCCTTTCAGTTGCGGAAAGATGTACCATATCCAATGTGAAAGTTTCTTTCCGTTTTTCACTTCTGCCAATGCCCTGTCGTACATCTGTTCCTGTGCATCGACAAATCTTTCCAATGAATGGTCTTTTCGTTCCTTGGGCTGTATCTTCTCCAACTCTTCTTTTTTTGAGAATGAAGTAAATATTTCCTTAATGCTTTTCATCAATTTCTCATTATCAGATTTATTAAGAGATGAATTTAACCTGCAAATGCAATCGAATTGCTCATGTCAACAAAGTTAGCAATTATTTGGCTGTTATGCAATCAACAATCTGCCTAAAAACATCACCTGCCATCAGTCCACCACTTGCAGGCAATTCTGTCTTGTTAATGGTAATGATAACACTGTATTTCGGATTATCGGCAGGAAAGTATCCACAAAATTCTGCTGCATATTCACCGTTTGGTAGTTGGATTGTTCCCGTTGCTCCTGCTACTTTTACTTTATCAGATTGTGCAAGTTTGCCTAAACCATCAGTAACAGAGTATTCCAATGCTTGTTTAATGGTAGTGTTACTTTTAGCTATACTATTAAAGAAAGTCAAGTTCTGCAACGGAGTAGTGAGTATGCCATATCCCAAAGCGTTATAAATAAGGCTTGTGTCTTTCACTTGATAACCATACTTTGCAAGTGCTTTTGCGAAAGTTTGTTCATTCTCAAATGCTTTTCTTGCTGCTTTGAAATTGGCTATATTGGATTCAAGCCCGAATCCTTGTTTTACGGTAATTTCCCCATATCCGCCTCTACGCCAATTATGGTCATGCAAGGTATCTTTACCAATGGCTAAGATGCCATCAGCCACATCTACTGTATCGGATAATCTGACAGCTTTTGTTTCCAATGCAGTCAAAAGTGATACTGTACGTACTAATCCCGATTCTTGCAGGATGGAATCAGTATCTACGGAAGCCTTGATTTCTCCCGTCTGTACTTCCATTACAATAACTTGCCCTGTTGTTGCATCAAGTTCGGATAGCTTGTTTTGCAGGATAGAATCAACCCTTACTTGCAAAGTGCTGTCTATGGTGGAAACTTGTCCTGCTTTTGGTTGGGTGGGACTGCAAGTTATGAATGTAGCTATGCTGATTAAAAGGATGATAGTCTTTTTCATGTTAGTTTATGCAAATAGATATATTTATTATTTACCATTCACTTTGCTTATAAAAACAATATGCCATTGCTGTAATGTTTATAATATTATATAAAATAGTCAGGATTACGGCTGTCGTTTCCCACATATTTTCCCATCCATTAGCTATAAGTGCAATAAATCCATTAAGAATTAGAATTGTACAAGCCCCATCCATGTCTTTTCCGTATTTTATTTTAGCTATAAATACAGAAATATAGGCAGAAACCATTGTAATTCCAGAGTATGTATATATTTTATATTTGCCAATTTCTGCTAATGTACAAGATGATATATCAACCCATGAGCATACAATATTCCAAGCAATAAGCCCAATTATAAAATAAATGATAACTGCAATAATTAGGCATACAATAGATTTAAAAATACCCATAATTATCAAGATGTTATTTGCCATTAATCCGCTTGTAAACAAGTATAACGGTTTGTCCTCTAAAAATGCCTCCTATGGTAATTCTACTTAATACACCATTTATTTTGTTAGAAACGACAACCACTCCATTTTTACCAAACCCTTTATATTCACAGCCGTCTTTGGATGTTAGAATAACAGTTTCATTTTTATAGGTTACAGTGGCCTTAGATACACTAATTAGATGGGCTGTAATATTTGAAGCACTTACAGTCGTTACTTTCTCGTTGTCAATAACTGCATAATCAAACTTGTATTCATCAGCATATAGATTAATACTGAATACGATTAATGTAAATGCGAACACTAAGAATTTGAATTTCATACATACTTCTATTTAATGTGAACACATAGATACTAAAACCAACAATCCAAGGATAACACCAATTATTGACATACACCCAATTTTGTTCAGTTCTTTGTCTTTGAATCCATTTTTCAAGCCTTCTTTAATAAAGATATATGCAAAGAATCCTCCTGCAATAATACCGAAAAGTACCCATAAAGACATCCCAAAATTAGAAGTTCCACAGTTATCCCATCTACCACGATTGCCAATGTCTGCAAATATATATGTAGTATTAAGGAATATCATAGTAAAAAGCAATATGCACTTATTTAACTTGTTCATGCTTAACTATTTTAGTTATATATAACTTTGGCTTGAATCATGTTGTGTTGTTATCTAAGCTATCTTTTTTCTAACTCCATTGAAGCCATCCTCAAACGTGACAACGTTTCAGAATCTATTTCTGCTCTAAAATCTGTTTCGCTTATCTCATTTCCGTCCTTATCATAACAAGTACGTTGTTGCAATGTACTATATATAGCTATTTTGCCGTTTTCATAATACATTTTTAAGCAAACGAGAATACCATTGTTTACTTCTATGGATAGGGATTTTCCATCACTTGACCATGCTGTTCCATCGAAAGCGTTACCTTTCTTGTCATGTACGAACACATTGGATATTCCCGATTTTCTATCTGTATCTTCCGTAAGGTCTAATTCATATAGATAGGTTTTACCTATTCCGCATGAAACGAAAAACAGTAGAAGTACTAATAAATATTTTTTCATAAGTATGCTGTTTGATTGTTAATCTGAATACCTTCTGTTTACTATGGCCTTGGCAATCTCATTGAAATATGTAGCGACTTCCCTGTTAGCGTAAAAAGCCCGATATTTCTTTTGTTTACGTGCACTTAAAGCCCTATATTCGGCACCAGTTATTCTGTTTCCTTTATTGTCGTACCAATAATCATCTTCATCCACATTTCCTAATTCGCCTTTGGCATCTGTTATCACTCCGAAGTCATCGGCGGAGAGTCTGTTCTCTTTCAATGCTTTCATGAATTTTGCAAATGCTTTTTGAAACTCTTCTTGCCAATAGTAATTCCAGTTCTTACTTGCAACATAGGATTGAACATTATTTCCTAAATTACGTATATATAATTCTTTATCAATTTTGCGTACACCATATTTATATGCAAAACCATCTTGAATTTCTTGATTTTCAAGTGATAGTCCTGCAATACTATTCTTTGTGATGTTGTCACTCACTCTATTTGCGCAATATGCGTAAGTAAGGTATGTGGTAAGCAAAAGCAAGATAAATGTTCTCATAATTTTGATATTATAGGGTTAGTAATTAAAGTAAATAGTGCCAATGGTTGCGCCAATGGATGAATGCTCTACTTTCCATTCAAAGTTATTCACAATAAATTCTTTGTCAAATAAAGCACTGACTTTGGTGGCTTTGTTATTGCACTCTTGCCATTTTTCTCCATATAAAGAGCGGTCTAATACAGCTCTAACGTAGATTTCAATTTCTCCTGAATAAGATTCTTCCAAATTGATTTTGATTTTTGTTCTTTTGAAACTTTTTGAACTTGTATCAAAAAAGTATGCTCCTACTATTTGAAAGTTCTGTGTAGTGGAACGGTTGGGAGTAGAATATGAAGGAATATTCGGGAAATAGCTGTTATTATTCTCAAAATTATATTCTTTGTTGCTATTACTTTTATTATTGTTGCCTCCGACAATTACAGGTTTGTATTCAACTAATGGAAGTTGTGGATAAACAACAGTTGATAACGTGGTAAATGCTAAAAATGCAATAATCTTCTTCATAATTAATTCATTTTAAGCCTCCCAATTCCCAGATGAAAGCAGTTAAAATTTAAGGCGTGGGAACTTTGGCTTATTATCTCATTGAGGCACTCTTTGTCGTAAATCTTATACGGTAAGAGTTCTGGACTGCCTTGGTTGTATAATAAGCAAAGTCCACGCCTAATGATATGATATATCCCAAATAAGGTATATAAATATCACAGACGTGGACGTTCATTGCTCATTATCCACAACCAAGAATTGTCCAGATTCCAATGAGGGATAATATTGCTAAACGCCCTTTCGTTTTCTATGTCCTTCCAAGACCTAACACTTTAAGTCGTTGGAATTAGATGCAAAGTTAACGAAAGGTTTTGAATGTCCAAACTAAAAAGTTGATGAATATCAGATTATATGTTCTAAAACATATCTGTAGTAAGTAATTAAGGAAGTATCAGCTTCTTTTCTTCGTAATAGCATGAGCAGGTACTTTTTTTGAATGGGGACTATAAAAAGATTTCTTCCCGAAAAAAGTACCCGTAGATTCTGCGGATTGAAAGATGTAGTTTTATCAGAGATAATAAGGTATATAGGTTTGTAGCCTAACTAAGTAATGAATAAAAGAAATATCTAATCTTCATAATGGGTATAAAAAAAGTCCGCAAATACTGCGAACTCTTTAAAAATCTGTTTGCTACTTTGCCTTTTTAATGGCTTGTATTAATTCATCAAGGTCTTCATGTTTGAAATATTTCTCTCCTTTTATGGTTTGTGCCCTATAAATGTAGCAGTCTTTTGTGGTTAGAACTGGATATAAGACATCTTCATATTTCAACTTGAGGACTGTAACTCCGAAAATCTTTGAGATAAACAACTCTGCCATTTCTCCCGTAAGACTGTTTTCTTTGCCTTTACTTGGGAACTCACCGTATAACAATACGTTACCTAAAGAGAATGTATCTTCCATATCTATTGTTTTTTAGTTGATTAGACCACAAAATTAATGATTCATTTGCAATAATAACGAAATCTGTGAGGATAAATTTGCCCAATCACTCAATACAGATAGGACAATGCAGGTAGTTCTTGTTAATCTTATAGATAAAGATTAGTTTCGGGTATTTGCCCAATAAGAATAGAGTAACGGGACAAAGCCAAAGTTCTTCACCAAAATTTCCGCTTGGGTCTTTATAGAAAGCACCACCCGTTAAAGTGGAACTTACCTTATATAATCTAACTCCGCAATAAAACTTATCTTCCCATTCTTTGGCAATTCTGATAGTAGCCACAATCTCATTTTCTCCACGGGAGTAATATTCAAGATAGTTGGATGCACCACCAACCATAAGCGTATGTTCAAACAGTTCTTTTGGAAAGCCCGGAACATTGCAGTACCATCTTCGCCCTATTTTGGTAAATGATACCTCATAATTTCCATTACCCACCATTGCATGATATAGTGCTTTTGCAAGAATGGGTATAGCTCTTATATAGGCAGAACTTTTCTTACATACGGACACACTTTTCTTGAAGTAAGTTTTAAGATTACTCATAGCTGATAAATTTTAAGTGATTAAATAAATGGGATTCTGTAAACGAACACTGCAAAGTTATGTTTTTAATTTGGATTATCAAAATAGATTGTATTTCAATACTTTGCAGGTATTTGCATAATTCATAAATTATTCTATGGCATAGCTAAATAATCAGTAGATTGATACGGCATATAAGCAGTTCCCCCAAATCGCACATACCATAAACTACAAGCCATATCATGCCTTTTTAAAAAGATTATTTTCTTACTCTTGCACCAATGCGGAACTAATTACATTATCGCAATCTGTTTCGCTTGGAACTATGCCCTATCAGATTTATATATATCCATTATTTACAGTTTCTCTTACATTGCAGTTTTTGAAAGTTACTGTATATTAGGGAACGGGACAAAGTTCTTTATTTCTGAAAATGGTATGATAACAACAGAAATTTCAAACTTTGCCCCTTTCCAATAGATTAGAAACTCAAACAGTCATAAGTATTTAACAGTTCTTCTTGTCTAAGTCCCAAGTACCTTTTAGTAATGGTTACACTTGAATGATTAAATAGTTCCATCAGCTTGACTAAAGCCAATTCAGCATTTTCAGAGGATTCAAAAACCTTTCTGCCAAAAGTCTTTCTAAGTGAGTGGGTAGAAAAGTGGTCTATCTTTAAATTGTACTTGCTTTTCAGCTCTTTAAGTACAATGTTTATCCATTGGATAGAATAGACCTTGTTCTTACCTTTTCCCGATAAAAAACAAAGTTCATTCAGGTACTGAATATCCAAAGCTGTATAACAGTCTTTAATGTGCTTCTGAAATTCCTTATTAATTCTCACTTCCCTACGTTTACTTGTTTTCTTTTCAGTAATGGTAAACTTTGCGTCCTTACTCAAAAGCATTGCCCAAGTAAGTTGTAGTAGGTCACTAATACGGAGACCAAAAAATATGCCACACCCAACAAGTAGGCTTATTCTATAATTCTTATCTCTATATAACTTTCTCACCAAGTTTGTGGCACTGTCCCATTGTAGGCAGTCACTTGTTGTATAACTGTTCTTCAAACTCATGTTGTTTCAATTTTGTAGGTTCAACTATAAAAGTGAAAGTAAATTCGGGAATCATTTTGTAATGGATTGATTCTCAAATTACTTTCACTTCTATTGAAAAGTGTAACTAAGATTGCAGATAAGTAAAGATTGCAATAATCAGTATTAGTAAAAAGGGATTAATGATACCAATTATTATCAGTAGTATAACTACCAATATACCCCATAAAATCAATTTTCCATTATCTTCCATTTTGTAGTATTTTTTAGTGAATAAAAAAGGAGGGCATCTAATGCCCTCCCATTAGTTAGTCAATAAACCAACTGTAACGCCCATCCCCATGTAAGGCAGCATTAATGCCCGTGGCAATTTCAGTGGCATTGTAAGCCCTGTCCAAGAAAGAATCTATGTAGGAAGACTTGTTTGCTCCCGTAAGTAAGTTGTAAAACTTCCACATGGAAAGCCCGTTGTCCGAACATCTGAAATTCACATCCTGAAAATAGGCTTTTGCCACGCTGTTAATCTGTGTGTCAGTTATTAGCAATCGTGGCACGCTCTTTTGATAGCCTTGTGGCAGGCATTGGTAAAGGCGCATCTTTCCTATGGCTTGTGCAAATTGGTGCTCACTTAAATAGCTGTTTCCAAGTGCCTGCATAAGGTGTATGTGCTTTGCAGGATTGTAGGCATGGAACATTTCCAAGGCAGAGCGGAACAAATCCCCCGTGCTTGAAACTTCCAAGTTGCCAAGATAGCCGTCTGTGTAAACGCACAAGTTACAGCAAACCAAGTTCTTGAATCCAATGAAAATCTTGAATCTTTCCACTGTTTTCTTGCTGTAAAGGTTCATGTGGTTGTAAGCACGCACCCCACCTATTGAAAGGCTGAGTTTGTTCCCCTCAACCGTTTCATAGATGGTGGGGACTTCAATACAGAACATCATCCTTTCAAAATACTGTGTCTTGTCACTTTCTAAGAGTTGGTTTGCAGGCTTGTGGATGGCTTCAGGAATCCTCCCTTTGACGATGTGGCTTACCCTGATTTCAGGATTTTCAATCCTTTCCCCTTTAAAGAAACTGTTTGCCGCCTCCCGCACAGTTTCAATGAATGCGTTGTGTGAGATGGTCAGTTCATTGTCCTTGCTGAACACGGGGACAATACAGTCACTTTTCAGGTGTTGCAAGTCAATTTCCATGGTATTGGCCTCAATAAAGTGGTTTGCCCTTTCAGGCTTTACAGTTTCTTCAATGATGGTGGCCTCTTCTGCAAAATCACTCCAACCCATTCCCTTTTTTGCCTTTGCAGGCATGATAATCAAATCTGTCATGTTGATAAAAGTTTAAATGATTAATAATTCTTTTTATATCAATGTATGGAGGGGGACTGTTGGGGGTTGTAGACACGCAAGGCAGACACTCTTATATATTTTAGGTTACTGGCTGAATAGGGAGGGGGCTTTCTGTATAAAGTACCTTATAATATTTGCTCTCTTGACTTTTAGCCAGACTGAATATAAGGTGATTCTTTGATTAGGTAGTCTTTTTAATGGTATTAGCTGTATGTGACTTATTATAAAGTAGGTGCTATATAACTCTGCCTAAAGTGGGAATATTCAGAAAATCGGAATCGGGGAAAATGTGCGGCTGTGGTTCTGCGCCAAAAATAAAAGCCGCAAGAATTTCCTGCGACTGTATATTATTATTAGTTAGTACGAAAATTACTCTGTTTCATTAGTTATCAAGGTTGATAGGGACATTTTACTTAATTTCTGTATCGGGTATAGGAAGGCAAGAAAATGAGATTTTGTCCCATTTAGCTAAACTAATTCCGAATTTAATTGATAGCCTCTTATATTACCCGATTTAAATGGATTTGCTTGATAATAGAGACCGATAAGTTTCGGTTCTATATTTTCTTCGGGGTGTATGTTCAATCTCTCATATATTCTCGTTAATTCATTAACTATTTTCTCATTGGAATATCTGTTGCCAACCTTGAATATATTCTTAACCAGTCTGACAACTTTATTCCCCTTACGTTGTGTCAGAATCATTTCCTCTCTGATTTTCCTATCAATATAATTAAGTTCTTCTATCCTCTCTTTGCCCAAAGTTTCAAACGCTTCCACAATGAACGGGTCAATCTTCCGTATATCATTAATGAAATCTAAGGCGTATTCCGAATAGGGAGTTTCCATTTCATTAAGAAGTTGTACCATTTTTCTGCGTTTGTCCTTTACCGAGCGTGCAGCCTTGACAATCTTTAATTTCTCGTCATTCTCATTATATTCGCAATTCTCAAATGTGGGATTGAAGAAATGGCAGTCATTGTACCAGTCCTTTATTTCTTGTCTTGATTGGTATCTGTTGTTCACCAATACGGAATTAATCTCATTGTCTATGGCAAACCAGTTCTTTGTAAAGTCCGAATATAGGAATTTACGGAACGGCATGGTTTCAAGAACTGCACCGAAAGCGAATCTGCTTTCTCTGTTATCCGCACTTTTATATAAGGTTTGTATCGTGTTATAGGCAAATTCATGTGCCGAAATTTCCCATTCTATCTGTTCCCTGTCTTTGGTTATTATTTCGGGATTCACCCTATAGATATGTGTTGCCGATTTTATACCATTACGGAATCTTCCGCAAATCTGTATGCAGTCTGTATCTATGTCAAGTATGGTATATTCGGAATTATAAGGGTCTGTAACCATTACCAAATCGGGTTGATAAGGCAAATCCAAGTCGAATGCCGTAAAGAATCTGCCAGTGAAGAAGTTGTATTTCTTCATGGTATCTGCGTTCCAATCATTATAAGCATTATCAAAGGAGTATTCATTTTTCAGTTTCAAACGGCTTTTTGGCGCACAGTAAACGGTAGAATCCTCCAATATGCCGAATTGTTTCATTATGGAGTAAATCATTACCACAGAATTGACGAAAAAGCAGACAGTTCCCTCTGTGTGATTGCCTAAATATTCACTTATTGCCTTGTATATATTATAAGTATGTGTAACCGCAATTCCTTGTCTGTAATCATAATCGGCACTTACTTCGACTGTTTCAAATTCTTTAAATCTTGGGTCACTGAATCCGATAGGAGTGGCGGAAACAAGAGACTTGCTTTTGAAACGAAAAAAGTCATTCATGGGCAGCACTATGTCCGTTCTGTAATCCACATCCTTAATTAATTGGTGGCATTCATCCATCAGCAGGAAGAAATGATTATAAATGTCAATATCGCTGCAAGCATTTTTCACCTTACCGAAACTTTCGGGAGTGGTCATTATCTTATGCAGTCTGTTATTGGTTAGATAATTGCGAATCTTATCTGTTGTGACATCTTCATAAACGCCTAACAGATTGCTGTATTTGCCGCACTTGCTTTTGATAACGGGTACATTGGGAACTACGATAATGGAGTTCCTTTCGGTTTCAAGCTCCAAAGTAGTAGCACCACAGCCGGGAATCCTTTTGGAAAGTATGCAGTTTGACGGAATCTCACTCATTACGTCAGACAGGTATTGACCTTTATTTAGAGTAATCATAATCCTTTGCTGTTTAGATAATCTATAAATTCATCGCTTCTCCTTATGCTGAAAAAGAGCTTTCCGAAACGGAACAGTCCCCTGAGTTTTATATAGGCTTCGGTTTCCCGTAGAAAAGGGATTCTTGCAATATTGTATTTCTGTTCTATCAGTCCTTTTACCACGTCCTCTTGGTTACATAGCTTGGGTAGTTTGGACGGGAATACTCCAAAATCCTCATAATCTCCCGTTTGCAGGTAGTTAAGAATCCACTGCCAGCCTTGTGCGTTGAGTTGGTATCTTATACCCGTTACTCCTTGACTGCTAATCCATGTTTCACCGTTCACTTGGATATAAAGCTGCTTGTGTTGTTTCATTAGTAGCTTCACTTGTCTGTGTGCAGCTTCATTGTTATATGTTGGGGCAAACTGTATCTGTTTCATTTCCTCTGTTCCAATTAAAAAGAAAGCCGAGAGAGTTTGTTTCCTCGACTTTCTTCAAAGCTGATTGTTTAGGCTACTTCATTCTGTTCGGGAACTTGTTGTTTGGCTTCCGCTTCTGATTTCTTCATCCATTCGGGTTTGCAGGCTTCACAGATAAGGCTATTCACTTCATCCGTTGCTTTCATGCAGAACTTTACATTCCCGTTGAATGTGGAAGAAAATCTCACGCAACGGTAACGCTCACCGCTGTTGTTGTACCAGTCCGCTTCAATATAGCCCCTCATGGTGGAGTTCATGTATTGCTTGAATAGCTCCATTACCAAATTTTCACCATCTTGGGCAATATCCACCTCATGTTCCTCCGCTTTGTAGTCGTGCAAACCGTTTATTATTTTAGCCATGCCGAAATGTATTGCCGATATAAGGTCTGCATCTCCTGCACCCTCAAAATGTTGTGTCATGCCAGTAGCGTAAACAACCGTAACCGATATAATCAGTTCACCTTTTGAAGATTGTTTGAAACGCATATCGGTTTTGATGGGAGACATAGAGAATGCTTCTTTGAGTTCTTGTACGAATGCTGCACTTACCTTTGTATTCTCTACTGTGTTTTCTATCTCACCAATTAAAAAATTAATTAATTTCATAAGTTCATTCTTTTAATATTATACATTAATTATTAGGTCATTATAGGACTGCTAAAGCTATGCGCACTTGCTTATTTGTTCCCTTTTGACACTGCAAAATTAGGGCAGAAATAAGGGGTAACAAAGCATTTTAGCTAATGCCCATGTGTGTAGAAAACGAGTCTGTTTCAGTACGCAAAAAAAATGCGTACCGAAAAGAATAAGCCTTTCAGTACGCATTTCTGCTATGGTTTTATGTATGTTGTTTTAGGAAACTACGTTGTAGTTATTAGCTATGACAGACGGAGATTTCTCGTTCTTGTATCTTCTAAGGAGATTGGATAACATTCTGTTCTTGTTACCCTCTGAATCGTATTCTTTATTATATCTCTTGCCATCATAGCCTACTGTATAGATTAGCCTTGAAACAAGCATCATCTTGTCTTTAGATACTTTTATCTTTTTGTTGGGTATGGTGGTAGCCTTTCTTCTCTCAATGAAGAAAAGAAACATATCCGTAAACTTCCACTTCTTATAGGATATGTCAAGACAGAACTTGTCCGTAAAGCTGATTTTTGACGATAAGTCATTTCTGATGAAGCCCTCCAAACCTATGTCCTTTAATTGTTTAATCATAACTTCTCTATCTTGTTCACTATGTATAATATCGCTATATGTATTGATAAAATGCTGTAAGGCAGCTTGAATGATTCTGATTGTGTCCTCCCTTTCAACGGCATAACTTTTCCTATTATTCTTTTTTAGGGTGATACTTGTGGCTTTCAACAGATTGGCATGAAAATAGCTAAAGTCCTCCAATACGGACTTGTTCAATGTAGGTACATTTGTGCCAATGTCCTCTATGAAGTCATATATGAATAGAAGTAGATACCAAAACTTGCTAACGTCTAACTTATATGCTTCAATGGTATTCTGTAAGTCTTCATTAGTCAGGAACTTCTCTTTGAAAGAATCATCCAATTTTCTGTATTCTCGTTTCTTGTATTCTTCCAAAGTTCCTTTGAAAGTTTTCATTTTTTGTGTTCTCTCGTACCTTTCTTCAACGGACAAGTTTCTCTCAAAATATCTGTTGGCGAATATGGCAGGCGCGGAAGATTCTACGGGTATCATTCCCGTATCTGTTTCCGCATAATCGGGCAGGAAGTGATTGGCTACTTCCCACACATATTCTAAGAGTGGTTCATCAAGACATTTGTAGCTTTCATGCCAAGCCACTTTTAAATCGGGCAGTTCTTCGATTTTGTGCAGTTCTTCTTTTGACATAGTGCGTTGTTATGAGTTATACTGCAAAATAAAATAAAAGTCTGCAATCTTTTTCAGACTACAGACTTTTTTTGTTTTATAGTAGGTTTTTCATTGCATTGTTTATCTGTTCATTATCGAAACTGTCCAAGTAAACTTGTGTTACTCGTTCCGAACTGTGTCCCATAATCTGCCCTATGATAGCGGTTGATATACCTGCTTTCTTCATAATGGTAGCTTGGCTGTGTCTTGCAACGTATGTGGTTATTGGAACAGGTATGCCCAATTCTTCTCCAATCTGTTTTAAGCGTTTATTTACTTTGGTGATAACTTTATGCAATCTGTTGGCTTTCTCTTGTTCCGTTGTATGTCTGTTAGAAAATATCGGGAACAGATAAGGGTTGTTCTTGCTGTGATACTTCTTAATAAGTTCAACCGCTTGCGGAACTAACGGTAATTTGATGAGCTTACCCGTTTTGCTTCTTTTATAGACAAGTCTGTTGTCTATGATGTTCTTCTGTGTGAGATTGGCTATATCCACAAAGTTAATGCCACCCATGTAATAGGTGAAAGCAAACAAGTCTATGGGTAGGCGCATAAATCTGTTGTCTGTCTGATATTGCAACACTCTGTTTATGTCCTCTTTGCTTAACGCTCTTTTGGCTGTTTCTTGATTCAACTTAGATACTTTGTATTTCTTGAATGGGTAGTGTTCCGCTTTTACCATATCTTCTTGTATGGCATAATTATAGATGGTGCGCAATGTTCTGAATCGTATGCCGATGGTATTCTCCGCAAGTCCGTTGTTTCTAAGCCATGTCTCGTATTTCTTTAGCCAAGCAACATCTATATCCGTGAAATGAATATTCAGATGTTTATTGTACTTGATGAGTGAATTGTACACTTGTTTAACAGAAAGCATATATCCACGTCTGTTTTCTTCTTGAAGAAGTCGGAGATACTCATTAAATGCTTCTTCTACCGTTTTCGGTTTAACTGAATTAGAAACTTGCTCATTCAAGGTGTTGGCTGTAAATAACTTATCTTCTGATTTCAGTTTAACTATTTCCGTTTCGTACTCTTTTTTCTTGTTAGCTATGAGTATGTTGATATACTCTTTATTAGGACAATTCGATTTTGGAATGTTCTTTTCAAAGTTCCAATGCTCTGCTCTTACGGACATACCTAAACTTTTGTACTTTCGCTTGCCATCCATGCAGACACAAATCATAAGCGGATGTTCACCATTACCAAGAGTTTTTGATTTGTAACACAATACATTAACCGTTGTAGCCATTTTTTTTCGGTTTACATCTCGGTTTACATGAGAGCTGAAAAATCATTGAAAAGCCACCGAAAAAGATGCAAAAAGAAATAAAAAAAGCAGCTACTTTAATTAGTAACTGCTTGATTTTTAAGTGGTGCCACCAGGAATCGAACCGGGGACACAAGGATTTTCAGTCCTTTGCTCTACCAACTGAGCTATGGCACCGACTTACTTCGGTTTTGCGAGTGCAAAGGTAAGGCAAAAAGAGGTTCAAACAAAATATTCCAAGAAAAAACTACGAATATTTTTTTGTTTCAGAAAAAAACTCTATCTTTGCACTCGCAAAACGGAAAGTAGCGCAGTTGGTAGCGCACTACGTTCGGGACGTAGGGGTCGGGCGTTCGAATCGCCTCTTTCCGACATGAAGGCTTAATTCGTATAGGATTAAGCCTTTTTTTGTTGATTTCCTAAAAGCTGAAATTGACACCTCCCATAAAAGTGGCTTTGGGCATCGGGTAGCCGGATATGATTTCGTAACGTTGCGCTAGTAAGTTTTCTCCACGAAGCCAAAGGGCAAGGTTGCGAGTGGCCTGGAACATTCCGCGAATATTCCACAAAACAAAATTTTCTGAGGTCTCATCGCCTTTCCCGTTTACCTTCACGTTCGTATAAAGACCTTGTATATATTGTACGCCGGAGGACAACAGCCATTTCTTTTTTGAAAAGGAAATGCCGACATATAACTTGTTTTCCGGTGACGTTACGACAGGATGTTCCATGTGCAGGTAACTGTAGTTGGCGTCGGCCGACCATGTTTTGGATATATGGTATGCCATTTGTATTTCAAATCCGGCATTCTTGATTTTTCCCGTATTTACGTTCATCATGCGATGGTCAATGGAAGCCGTGGTAATCATGTTTTTACCGTTGATGTAGAAAAGGTTGAAGCCATAGGACAGGCGATTGTCAAGCAACCGTTGGTTGAATGCAAGTTCATAGTTCCACATGCTTTCTGCTTTCAAATCCGGGTTGGCTGTTCCCCACATGAACATTTCGCGGATGAGCGGATAACGGAAACCTTTGTTGGCTGTAAGTTTGATTTCAGCGTTTTTCGGAACTTGAAAGGCCAGGCCAGTTTGCGGAATCCATTCGGTTCCCGCCTGACTATGGTGGTCTATGCGGAGGCCGGCATTCCACGTCATCCACGAGCCGATTCTCTGGCGAAAGTCTATATAACCGGCAATTTCATCCTGTTGCTTGTCTACGATGTCCTTACGTTCTCCTTTTTGTGGACCTTCTACGAACTTGTTCCATGCTTCTCCGCCAAAGTGGTACCAGTCTATTCCGGCGGTCAGCAGGTTGCCTCGGAAAAGCTGTGCATTTTGATACCACGATACCCCCATCATATTGTCACGGGAGTGGAAACGGTAAGGCAATGGGCTTTCTCCTTCGCTCGGGGCATAGCCGTCATTGATTTTATGACGTCCCCAGTTGTAGAAGAAACTCAATCTCCCGGAAGTCTTTTCATAATGGTTCTCCAAAGCGAAAGACGTCATTCCCCGCGTGATGTTTTGGTCGGCGTCCAGTAACGGTTGGCTGACTTCACCCGGTTGTGAAGCATTAAAGTGGGTGATGTTCACGTCCGCTTCGGCTTTCCACTTTGAGGACAGCTCATATCCGAGTTTGGCATACCCGCCATATTGCTCGAAACCCATGTCTGCACGGTGTCCGTCGGTACGATTGTACGATCCGCTGACGATGCTGGTGAATCGTCCTTTACGGATACGGTTGGTGGCTTCCGTTTGGAGCGTGTTGTAGGAACCGTAACCGACGTGGGCATGGGTGCTTATGCCTTCTGTCTGCATTTTCCGGGTGATGATATTAATGACTCCTCCCATCGCATTCGAACCGTATAAAACAGAAGCCGGGCCGCGCAGGATTTCCACTTTTTCTGCCATGAGGGATTGGTAGGCGTCGGCTATGGGGTGTCCCATTAGGCCCATGTACTGAGGATGTCCGTCTATCAAGACCATCAGCCTGCCGGAACTTCCGCTGATGCCTCTCAAATTTATTTCTCCGGCAGCTCCGCCTGATACGCCGTATCCCATGATTCCGCGTGAGGAGACGAAAAGCCCCGGAACTTGCTCCGTCAGTATCGGAAGCAGCGAGGGCGTGTTGGCCTGTTCTATTTGTTTACGGTCTATGACGGAAACCGTAGCAGGGAGTTGTGCGGCATCGGTCTCATTTCGCGTGCCTGTCACTACGACTTCGTCCAAGGAACGGTCCTTTGGGGCGTTGCCCGTTTCTATTTGTGCTGCTGCGAATGGGGAATATAACATTCCTCCGGCCAGCAGGGATATGGCGAATGGCCTTTTCATAACTTTTTGATTTTTAGATGAAGCAAAGTTAACCGGAACTATTGGATAATGTATTACCTCAGCCACGGATAGAACAACCATTTTTACCTTGTGGGATATGGTTTTGTCGTTTTGCTGAGGAGCGTATATATGCGGAGCGGATGGTCGTGGACGCATATACGCTCTTACCAGTCTATTTCTTGAATCCCGTTGCTTTTTAAATAGGCATTGGCTTTGCTGAAGTGCTTGCAGCCTAAGAAGCCATGTTCTGCGGAACGCGGCGAGGGGTGCGCGGCTTCCAATATCAGGTGTTTTTTCCCGTCAATCAGGTTCTTTTTGGCTTTTGCATAGTTTCCCCATAGCATGAAAACCAGATGTTCCCGTTCCTCGCTGAGCTTGCGGATGACGGCATCGGTGAACGTTTCCCATCCTACGTTGCGGTGGGAGCCGGTTTCGTATGCCCTTACCGTCAGTACGGAGTTCAAGGAGAACACGCCCTGTTCGACCCAACGGTCTAAGTTGCCGGAAGCCGGGACGGGTTTTCCTAAATCCTGATGGATTTCCTGGAAGATGTTGGCTAAAGAGCCGGGGATGGGGATTCCGTCCGGGACGGAAAAGCAGACGCCATAATATTGCCCGGGAGTGGGGTAAGGGTCTTGCCCGAGTATGACAACCTTCACCTTTTCGAAAGGACAGGCATTAAAAATGTAAAAGATACGGGAGCCCGGAGGCAGCACATGGGCATGGGCATATTCGTTCCGCACGAAAGCGGTGAGTCTTTCGAAATAAGGCTTGTCGAACTCTTCCTGCAAGCGTAGCCGCCAACTTTCTTCAATTTTCACTTTCATAGTACGATGTGAGTTTGCTTGTTTGTTGCAAAGATAGTGATAAAAACCGAGAGTTAGAGCGGATTGGAGCAAGAAGGTTGTAAACAAGGGGTTTAGAGAGAACCGGACTGCGAAGTCGAAGCCAAAGTGAAGCCATCGAAAAGCCAACTGAAACCGGAGTTGCGTTACTATCCCGTTACTCTGTTCCGAATGGCAACGATGGTTTGGGGAGGATTTCAAAGTGCTGAAATACAGGCTCTATTCGTTTTGTTCCGACTGCAAATATAGCCGGATTTCCAAAATTCGGGCAGAGAGAGGCGGAAAAAGTTCTATTTCGGGTGTGATTGCGTTGATATGCTGCGATTTGCGTATCGAAGAACAGCTCTACAAGAAATAATTTTGTAACCAAAAAATTGTAGAGTTATGAGATCGACATTCAAAGTTTTATTTTACCTGAAACGCAATGCCCCGAAAAAGAACGGGCTTGTTCCCGTCATGTGCCGCATCACGGTAAACGGCAAAATCGCTCAATTCAGTTGCAAATTGGACGTAGAGGAGAAATCGTGGAACGTAAAGTCGGGACGCGTTTCCGGTCGCAGCATCGTGGCGCAGGAGGCCAACCGTATGTTGGATAAAATCCGCGTGGGTATCAACCAAGCCTACCAGCAGATCGCCGACAGAGATAATTATGTTACCGCCGAGAAAGTGCGCAACGCTTATCTGGGTTTGGGTATGAACCACGAAACCTTGCTGGCGGTATTCCGTCAGCACAACGAGGATTACGAGAAGCAGGTGGGCAAGCTCAAAAGCCTGCGCAGCTATTGGAAATACTGCACCGTGTACAAACACCTCGCGGAGTTCGTCGAAAAGCGGTATAAGGTCAGCGACATCGCCCTGCGCGAACTTACCCCTGCGTTCATCACCGACTTCGAACTGTTCCTCAAAACCGAGAAGAATCACTGCAACAACACGGTCTGGTCTTATATGATGCCATTCCGAAAGATTATCTTCATGGCCGTCAATAACGGCTTGTTGCCGCGCGACCCGTTCTTCGCGTACAGCATCACGAAGGAGGAGACCAAACGGGGTTTTCTGACCCAAGAGGAAATCAGGCTGCTGATCAACGGCACATTCGAAAAGAAAAGCTACGAACTGATCCGCGACCTGTTCATCTTCTGCACGTTTACGGGCTTGAGCTGGACGGATATGGCGAATCTTACCCGAGCGAACCTGCAAACCGCTTTCGACAATCACTTGTGGTTGAACACCAACCGCCAGAAAACGGGTGTCGAAACCAATATCCGGCTGTTAGACGTTGCCAGACACATCATCGAGAAATACGACAGCATGGCCGAAGGGGACAAGCTGTTGCCCGTTCCGTGTTACGAAAGCTGTAAAAGAGGCATCAAGGCAATAGCGAAGAAGTGCGGTATCGAAAAGAACGTCACGTGGCATCAAAGCCGCCACAGCTATGCGACGACCATCTGTCTCTCCAACGACGTACCTATCGAAACGCTCTCGAAAATGCTCGGACACCGGAGCATCCGGACGACGCAAATCTACGCTAAAATCACGGCAGAGAAAGTGAGCCGCGACATGGAGAAACTCGCGCAGCGCATCGAGCAGATGGAGAATTTCATTTGTCAGGCAATATAATCCGATCCTCTAAAATGAAAAGCGATGAAAAAAGAAAGAGACATCATTACGATAGACGAGCAGGGCAGATTGAATATGCCGGCCGATACCGCCGATATATGGATGACGGAAGCGGAGATCGTCGAACTGTTCGGCACGACTGCCGGAGCGGTACATGCGGCTATCAAAGCCCTCCTCGAAGAAAACGTCCTGCACGGTTGCAAGGTCTGCCGATACGTCCGTCTGAAAAACGGCAACAGTGCAGACGTGTATGACATGGAGATTGTCATAGCCCTCGCGTTCCGGCTGAACACCTACCCTGCGTCGGTTTTTAAAAAGTGGCTGGTAAAGAAAGCCACTGCACCCCGACGCACGACACCTCCGATTGTCATTCGGTATAAGGATGGGCTTCTGAATTGAACCGGACAAGCAAGGAAACGGGCAGGCTTCGACACCTGCCCGTTTTCATTTTCAGAGAATTGCCTTGCGGTAGTTTTCCGCAAGGAGCTTCTTGATGTCCGTTTCACAAGAAAAAGCCTTTATACCTTTGATCTGTTTGATGTTTAGCAATAAATAGTTAATTTTGTAAGAAGTATAAGTACCATATAAATTTATGAATCAACAAGAATTTAACTTGGATTTCGATGCGTTTGTTCGTTCGTTTGTTCAGAATCGAGATACTTCTTTTGCATTCTTATTAGGAGCTGGAGCGTCTATTACCTCGGGAATACCATCTGCCGATGATTGTATTTGGGATTGGAAGAGAATGATTTATTGTTCTTCCCAGTCTTCCATTCCTCCATTTATCGACCCCAAATCCGATACTTGCAAAGATATCATCCAAAAATGGCTTGACAGTCAAGGAAAATTCCTTCCTGCTGGAGATCTAAAAGAATATTCTTTCTATGCGGAAGAAGCATTGCCTATTGAAGGTGATAGAGTGAAATATTTTGAGCATTTAGCTCAAGGGAAACAACCATACATTGGATATAAGCTTTTATGTCTTCTGAACAAATACGGCATTGTCAGATCTGTATGGTCAACCAACTTCGATGGCTTGGTCGAACGTGCTGCTCAACAAGCCAATATTACGCCTATTTGCATAAATCTGGATTGTACCGATCGAATATATCGGACGGAAAGTACCAGTGAATTATTATATATTGCCTTACATGGAGATTATAAATATACATCATTAAAAAATACTTCTAAAGAGTTGGATAATCAACATCCGACTTTTGTAACAGCATTAAAACGATACTTCAATGATAAAAATCTCATAGTAATCGGCTATAGTGGTCGTGATCAATCCCTAATGTCGGCATTGACTGAAGCATTCTCTGAAAGAGGCTCTGGACGGATATATTGGTGTGGCTATGGTTCCCATATTTCACCCGAAGTGGAATCTCTTTTGAGGACGGCAAGAGAAGCGAGTCGGGATGCATATTATATTGATACCGACGGATTTGACAAGACGATGTTTTCGCTTGTTATAAATTGTTTTCAAGCTGATATCGAGAAGAAAAAAGAGATCATGTCTATATTGGAAAGTGTTCCCGAAGATAATGACACATCTCCATTTTCAATTCATATAACGCGAACGGACAAATACTTGAAAAGTAATTTGTATCCCATAATTTTCCCAAAAGAATTGTTTCAATTCGAGATAGAATATCATGAAGGTGAAAGACCTTGGACTCTTTTAAGAGAGATTACTAAAGACCAAAATATTATAGCTGTTCCATACAAGCAAAAAGTATATGCTTTATCCACAAGTTCAGCTATCAACAATGTATTTGGTTCCCGACTAAAAAGCGATATCGAACGGATTCCCGTTTCAATGGACGATATAGAGCGAAAAAGCAGTTATAGAGAACTGTTTTTAAGCGCCACGCTTCAAAGTATTGCGATAATTCGAGGACTCAATGTCGATATTAGGCATAATACACTTTGGCGCTCCGATATTTTTAGAAATGACAATGGCACTTTGATACATGAAGCTATAGAATGTTCGCTCGTTTTTGTGCCACAGCAAAAATATGCTCTGCTTTCTTTGCGACCTACAATATACATAGAAAATTCTCACATGGTATCGAAAGAGAAAAAGCAAGAATATGCGCGAATCTATTTGGATAAAATGTGGAATCAAGCATATAGTAAAAAACTCGCCCAATGGGAAAATATTATATTCGGTGGTGCTCGTCTTTCTTTTGAAGTTCCCCAGAATTCCGGGAGCGGATTCAAATTTCAGATAAGCCATAATTGCGGATTCTCCGAAATACAATATCAGGACAATACCGAACGCGGATATTCATCCAAATCGTATGATAACAAAAGAACCATCTATCGAGGACTTCAGCTCAAAGAACCTGAATTGGAATTTGTAAATACATTTGCAGACAGACCTTTTTTAGATTCAAACCCCATGAGAGGACTGTCAAATCACAGACCTTATGACTCTTGGCAGAAAGATGTATTGCTGCAAAATGTAAGATTGGGCGTAATATGTCCTAATGTACATACGGATATATTCAAATCTTTCTTGCAACGATTAAACACAACCATTCAAGCGAACGATAATTCGGATTATATTCAGCCATATACGGGATTCCATAGTATATACAAAACATTGTTGGAAATTCCCGACAACGGTACTGATAAATGGATAAATATAGAAGCTACTCCAAAAGATACGCTATCTCTTGCACGATCAATATGCTTTCAAGCCAATAGCTTGGCAGATAAATATCCGGGAATTGTGATTGTAATTTTCATTCCCGCATCTTGGAGTATTCACAGACAATTCAAACATAACGGGGAATCATTTGATTTGCATAATTATATAAAAGCGTATGCTGCCCAACATCGTTTCACAACGCAAATCATAGAAGAAAAGACTTTGAGAGACCCTATGGTGTGTGAAATTTGTTGGTGGCTGTCATTAGCTTTATTTGTTAAGGCAATGCGTATTCCTTGGGCATTAGCTAATCTTGATTCAGATACAGCGTATGCAGGCATAGGTTATAGCGTCAAAACGAATAGCAAAGGCAAAGTGGATATTGTCTTGGGTTGTAGCCATATATACAATGCTAAAGGGCAGGGTTTAAGATATAAATTATCAAAAGTAGAACAACCTCGATTCGACAGAAAAAAGAATCCATATTTAACCTATGAAGAAGCTTTTAAGTTTGGAATAACCATACGCGAATTGTTTGTCAAATCTATGGATAGATTACCCCGTCGAGTCGTTATTCACAAACGAACTCCATTCAAAAAGGAGGAGATCGAAGGCATTACTCACGCATTAACGCAAGCTGGTATTAAGGATATTGATTTAATAACTATCAATTATGAATACGATGCCAAATTTATTGCTCAAAAGGTCTATTATGATAATATTTCCGACGATTCATATCCTGTTTCGCGGGGAACCTGCATAAAGTTGTCGTCAAGGAATGCTTTACTATGGACACATGGCGTTGTTCCGTCAATTAGGGAGCGACGACGTTACTATCCCGGTGGTAGATGTATTCCGTCGCCTCTTAAAATTACCAAATATTACGGCAAAGGGGAAATTTCAACTATTGCTTCTGAAATCATAGGATTTACAAAGATGAATTGGAATTCATTCAATCTTTATACCAAATTACCGGCGACGATTGATACGTCAAATACATTAGCACAAGTGGGAAATTTGCTACATCAGTATAATGGAGCGACTTATGATTATCGGTATTTTATTTAATGACCATTTATATCTGTAATCTTAAAGTCGTGTTATTCATTTATTACAGAGTTATAAGTTTCATGTAACTACGAGAAAAGATGACGGGGTTGTGAATTGAACCGGACAAGCAAGGAAACGGGCAGGCTTCAACACCTGCCCGTTTCCATTTTCAGAGAATTGCCTTGCGGTAGTTTTCCGCGAGCATCTTTTCGATGTCGGATTCCCGATAGAGGACTTTGCCGCCGAACACGATATAGGGTATCTTGCGCACGGTACGATACTCCTGCAAGGTACGTCGGCTGACTTTCAGCCGGGCGATCACCTCCTTGTCGGTCATGTATCGTTCTCCTCCGAGCGGCGGATGAAAATCGTCCATGAGCTTATCTACCTCCTTTGCGCATTTCTTCAAAGCGTGCAATGCCGACGCGATGCGTCCGTCCTCCGACGTGATTACGTTACTGTCATTCATCTTTTCTGTGGATTTAGTGGTTGGTATTTTCATTCAGGTATCCTCTCGCCCGGATTGCAATAAGGCGGCTTCTTTCAACAGCCGCACAACTTCCTCCGGCCTGAAATAAAACTTGCGGTTCACCCGCGTGAAGGCGATCATCCGGTTGTCGCGCAAGGTCTGCAAGGTTCGCGGGTTTATACGCAATAGGCGACATACCTCCTGCCCGTCGAGCCACTTCTGCATCTGCTTGTCATTGCAACGGCGACATAACGCACCGACTTGCCCCACGAGCGTCTCCGTAGCGGCGAGCAACGCCTCGAATGTTTTCTTTTCTACGATAACTATTTCCATGTCTACGATTTTTAAGATTTGCGGCAAATCTACTCAATCCCTCCGTACCTGCTTGCTGTCCGATGTTTCGTGGCAGCTTGTGGCGTCTGTTTGGCACAGTTTGGCGTTGTACCGCTCGCATACTGAAACTGCTCTTGCCGACAATAGCAGGTATGTTGCCCGTTTTTATTTTCAGTTGCTGTGAATAACTTTGCCCGTAAATCTTTGCATATAGATTGGCCTATATTCGGACAACCTTAAATCCATACGACGATACGACAATAAATCCGTAAATCTGTACGACACCACTTCTCTACGGGATTGTTTCCTTAATGCATTGTAGATTTCACTCCGTAAGAAAGCACACAAGTAAATTCGTAGAATTTCAACATCCGGAAATGAGAAATTCCGATTCATACCGCACGGAGTGCTTTATGTTCATCGGAACATAGCAAGGTGTGTATCGAGTTACTCGATACCTTTTGAGTTACTCTCAAAAGCCTTGCCCTGACGGGGAACAATCGCCCTCCGAAGTCGGGCGATTAGAGCGAAAGAAAGAAAGAAATGTCCCGATATACAAAAGACGTTCCTATAATAAACAATCTCCCAAATTTCCCCAAAATCGTCTTCTACTTTTGTCCCAAAAACAAAAATAGAATATGAATCGGTTATTATTGTTATTTTCATTAAGCATCGTCAGCCTGCACTCCTATGGGCAGGAGGATGGCAGCAAATCTCTACATTATTACATAGAGACAGCCAAAGAGAATAGTCCGTTGATAGCGGATTACCGGAACCGGACGGAGATAGAGCAAGCGGAACTTGAGCGGCTGAAAGCCATGTATACACACTCCCGGCTGGAGCTGAACGGCGACTATCTGTTCGTGCCGATCGTCTCGAAAGACGGCGGACGGGCCGCTTTCAAATGGAATGCCCGATCTGCTACGGATTACTACGGTTACGATTTGGGAGAGAGCAGCGGCTCTTTCCATGCCGGAGCGACTTGGACGCACCCCCTCTTGGGCAGGAGTTCATACAAAGTAGCACAAGAGCAGGCAAAGATCAACACGGATATGGCGAATAACCGTATTCGTATGGAAGAGCACCAGTTGGAGCGTTCCGTAACGGAGCAATACCTGCTCTGCCTGCTCGACAAGGCACAGATAGACTTTACGGATTCTGTCGGAACGGTTATCGGACGCCGTATGGAAATCGTTCAAAAGTTAGTTGAAAACGGTCTGTCCAAACAGTCGGATTTGCACCTGTTGGTGATCGAAAGGGAGGCGAATGACGAATTGCACACCGCTGCCTGCCAAGATTACCACACCCATCTGATGGATCTGAACCTGCTCTGCGGCATCGACGAGGTGACCGATGTGGCATTGTCGGATATAAGCCAGCCTGTCCGGTTGCGCAACGACGGGGAGCCGAGCCTCTTTACCGAGCAATACCGGTTAGACAGCCTGAATACGGCAGTCGCCCTGCGCTCCTTCAACCTGCAATACAAACCCAAGCTCGACCTGTTCGTAAACGGCGGTCTCCAAGTCGGCGACTTTTCCGGCTAGTATCGCCATTTCGGGTTGAGTGCAGGGGTAACATTCTCGTGGACCATTTTCGACGGCAGGCAGAAGCGGCAGAAAGAACGTCAGGCCGTGTGGCAACAAAACACCATACGGACTTACAAGGAGAACTCCGAATATCAACGGAACATGAGAATCAAACAGTGCCTCTCCGAGTTGGGTAGATATGACGAAAGAGAGAGAGCTTTAGAACGTCAGCTTGCCGAATACGAATCCGTATTGGCTGATTATGGTAAAGAAATGGACGCCGGACAAGTATCCGTGTTGGATTACATTACGGTACTCCGGAGCAAGATTCAGACAGAGAAAGACCGCTTGCTGTTGCGCACGAACAAGCAGCTTGTCATAGCCGCCTATAATTATTGGAATTGGTAATATCAAATCATCACAGTCATGAAATATCAGATAGTCTTATTATCGCTTATAGTAAGCCTTGGCGGATGCGGGCAAAGAGGCGCATCGAACGAAAACATACAGGAAGAAAAGCCCGGAACGGCAGTCACGCTGACTCATGCGGCGTTCGGCAAAATCGAGAAGGAAATCATCTTGTCCGCCACTACGGCGTACCAGAACAAGTCAGTGGTCGGTGCTCCGATTCCCGCATTCATCACGGAAGTTCTCGTACAGCCCGGTTCACGGGTGAAAGCCGGAGATATACTTTACCGGATAGAGAGCAAGGAACAGCACGCTTTGGGCAGCGGCAACCGGACGGCCATTCCCATACAGGCAGAGCGCGACGGTATTGTCCTCGACGTGCAGCAGCAGTCGGGAAGTTATATCACCGAAGGCGCTGTGCTTTGCTCCGTTGCCGAAGCCGGAAGCCTCGTATTCGAGATTAATGTCCCCTACGAACAGAGGCGGTATGCGTACAGCGGAAGCAAATGTATGCTGGAACTGCCCGACGGAACCCGGCTGACGGCAACCGTCCACGCCCCGTTAGCTACGATGAACACGGTATCACAATCGGAACGGGTAATCGCACGGGCAAAAACGCCTTTCCTGCCGGAAGGCATGAATGTCAAGGCTGTATTTACAGAAAGCGGTTCATCCTCGGATAAAGGCATGATACTTCCCAAAAGTGCCGTGCAGAGCGACGAAACGCTTACGGAGCATTGGGTGATGAAATTGGCCGATGACAGTACGGCCGTCAAAGTACCTGTAGAGGTAGGCAACAGCAACGCTTCGGAAATCGAAATCAAATCGGCTGCCTTGTCGCCGCAAGACTGCATTATCCTCACGGGTGGATACGGTTTGGAGGACGGGGCAAAAGTCGTCGTTACGAAAAAGGAGGCCGCCTTATGAACACAATACAGAAACGAAGCCTTCACCAGCTATACAGCCGCCCTATCCTGTTCGTAGGGCTGCTTCTGCTGCTTGCCGGAGCGTGGTGCTACACACAGATGCAGACCAACCTGTTTCCCGAAGTGTTGTTCCCCCGCATCACCGTGATAGCCGATGCCGGACAGCAGCCCGTAGACCGTATGATGATTACCGTCACTAAACCCTTGGAAAGTGCGGTGAAGAAAGTGCAGGGTACGACGGTCGTCAAGAGCAGCACCAGCCGGGGCAGTTGCGTGATAGATGTTTACTTCAAATGGGGGTTGGATATCTATGCCTTGAAAACCCAGTTGGAGAGCCGTATCAACGAGATAAAAGGTTTCCTGCCCGACGGCACGGTCATTTCCACCGAGGCGATGAACCAATCATTATTTCCTGTCTATGGATTCACGCTGGAGAGCAAGACACACAGCCGCATTGCCCTGCGCGATGTGGGCAATCTCGTGGTGCGCCCCATGTTCTCGCAAGTGGATGGTATCAGTAATGTAGTGGTACGTGGCGGCAAGGCGAAGGAGTTCGTCGTGAAGCCCGACGCCGCGAAGATGACGGCGCTCGGCATTACTCCCGCACAGATAAAGACCGCTTTCGCGCAGACGAATTACGTATTGGGAAACGGCAATGTGGCGGACTATAACCGCCTGTACCTGACGCTGACCGACACACGTATCAACGACATGGAAGAATTGCGGAATGTGATTGTCCGCAACGACGGCAAGCGGATTGTCCGTCTGGGTGATATAGCGGTAGTCGAGATACAGGAACAGCAGGAGTTTCTGAAAATCAATGCCGACGGCAACGATGCCGTGCTTGTCGATTTGGTGAAGCAGCCGGGTGTGAATCTGATCGATTTTGCGAAGCAGGTGGAAAGCAAGGCAGACGAGATCAGGCAGCAGCTTCCGGCAGGCTATGAACTCAAGCCCTATTACAACCAGAGCGCTTTCGTGGGCGACAGCATCCACAGCGTACTGAAAACCATCTACGAAGGGTTGTTTCTGGCCATCGTCGTGATGGTGCTGTTTCTCCGCTCGTGGCGGTCGAGTCTGGTGGTCATGCTGACCATCCCCGTTACAGTGGCTTTCAGTGTCCTGCTCTGTTATCTGGCAGGAATTACCATCAATGTCATGTCGCTCGGTGCGATGGCGGCTTCGGTGGGGTTGATTATCGACGATGCCATTGTCGTTATCGAACAGATTTACCGGGAGCACGAAGAACGCCCCGGCACGGACCGCTTCTCTGTCGTACGCCATGCCATCCGTAATCTTTTTCCTGCTATGGTGGCATCTTCACTTTCGACGATTGTCATCCATTTCCCGTTCCGGCTGATGAGCGGGTTGGCAGGCAGCTTTTTCAAGGAGCTGTCCGACACGATGCAGCTTACACTCGTCGCTTCATTCCTCGTCACTTGGCTGCTGCTGCCTGTCCTGCACCTCGTTATCGGATATAGGAAACAACTGCGTCCGAAGGACTTGGACGTGAAAACGCTCGAAGAGAACTCCATCCGAAAAGTTCATTTCCTGACCGTTGTTTATCGCAAACCGCTGGTTGCCGCCGGGTTCGTCCTGCTTTTAGGTTTGGGCGGCTGGTATGCTTCTTCCCGGCTCTCTTCGGGCTTTCTTCCCGATTTGGATGAAGGGACTATCGTGCTCGACTATCATTCTCCCGCAGGAACGGACATCGAGGAGACCGACCGCCTCTGCCGTCAGATGGAACGTATCATCATGGCGCATCCCGATGTGGAGACTTACTCGCGCCGCACGGCTCTCGGCATGTCCTTCAAGACACGGCCGAGCAATTTTGGCGACTACCTGATTCAGCTGAAAACGGACCGGAAAGCGAGTACCCCTGAAGTCATCAGCGACCTGCGCCGGGAAATATCGCAAGCCGTTCCGTTGATGACTATCGGCTTCGGGCAGCGTATCGCCGACCTTTTGGGCGACTTGATGAGTACCGCGCAACCCGTCGAAGTGAAGATATTCGGAAACGATTACGAAACCTTGCAGAAGATGGCGGCACAAGCGGAGAAAGTCATGGAGGCCGTACCGGGCATTGTGGACATCGACAACGGACTGATACCCGCCGGAGCCTCGATAGTCTTCACCCCGAATCAGGAACGTCTTTCGCAATTCGGCATTTCGCTGACCGATTTTCAGGAACAGCTTACGGCACATACGGGCGGCGTTCCCCTTTGCCAGCCTGCCAATATGATCGAGCCGAACCCTGCGCAGGCAGCCATGACGGGCGGTCTGCAAATAGGTTCCGTTCAGGACGGCGAACAGATGCGCCGCATCCTGCTCCGTTTCACGGACTTCGGGGACAACTCTCCCGAACGGCTGGAACAGCAGCCCGTATTCCTACCCGACGGCAGCACCCGTCCGCTCGGCTTCTTCTGCGACGTGCGTGTCATTCCGGGCGAGATAGAGCAGCGGCGCGAGGACCTGAAGAGCAATATCACCCTGACCGCCCGGCTGGAGAACCGGGATTTGGGCAGTGCGATAGCAGACTTGCAAGCGTCTCTCGATGCGCAGCTTCATCTTCCGGCCGGTTACAGTATTTTTTACGGAGGAGCCTATTCCGAACAGCAGCAGTCCTTCCGCGAACTGATGATGATTCTCTCGCTCGCTGTCTTGCTGGTGTTCGCCGTATTGATGTTCCTTTTCCGCGAATGGCGGATCTCGCTTACCGTGTTGTTCATTTCCGTACTGGGTATCTGCGGATGTCTGCTGGCTTTGTGGCTGACGGGCGTTCCGCTCAACGTAAGCAGCTACACGGGCATCATCATGGTGGTGGGCATCATTGCCGAAAACGCCATCTTCACCGTATGGCAATACCGGATGAACCGCCGCACGGGTGGCGATGTGTCCGAAGCTGTAGATTACGCCATCGCCCTGCGCATCCGTCCCAAACTGATGACGGCTATCGGCGCCGTACTCGCCCTGATGCCATTGGCACTCGGTATCGGCCTCGGTGCACAGATGCAGCAACCGTTGGCGGTGGCCGTCATTGGCGGGTTTATCGTCGGCTTGCCCTTGCTGTTGTTAGTATTGCCGAGTATCATGCTGTTAATTTATAAAAAGAGAGAATAATCATTTGATAAATAGCTAATTTTGCACAAAATAAAAGATCATGTGGAAATATTATGCACTGCTTTCCGCCCTCTTCGCCGCACTGACGGCTGTGTTCGCCAAGATCGGAGTAAAAGAGATCAATTCGGATCTGGCTACGGCTATCCGGACGTCAGTCATCTTGTTTATCACTTGGGGAATCGTCCTTGCCGGAAACCATACGGCCGGGGTGAAAGGTATCAGCGGACATACATGGATATTCCTTATTCTGTCCGGTGCTGCTACCGGTCTCTCGTGGCTGTTCTACTTCAAGGCATTGCAGGCGGGGGATGTATCGCGTGTGGCACCGATAGACAAATTGAGCGTGGTGATTACCATCTGTCTCTCCTTTCTGTTTCTGAAAGAGCCGGTCAGCCTGCGGGTTATCATCGGGGCATTGCTCATTACGGGCGGAAGTATTGTAATGTTAATAAAGTAGAAGAGTATGAAGATATTGATTATAGAAGACGAACGAAATCTTTCGGATAGCATCGTAACCTACCTCAGCAGTGAGAAATATCTGTGCGAGCAGGCTTTCACCTATGACGATGCCAAAATGAAAGTAAATATGTATGAATACGATTGTGTGCTGCTCGACCTGATGCTGCCCGGCGGAAACGGTCTCGACATCCTGCGTGACATCCGGAAGCAACGCAATCCGGTAGGCGTGATTATCGTATCGGCCAAAGATTCGTTAGGCGATAAAGTGAAAGGACTGGAGATAGGTGCGGACGACTACCTTGCCAAACCTTTTCACCTACCCGAACTCAGTATGCGCATCTATGCCATTATCCGCCGCAAGGAGTTTACGGCAAACAATATACTGGAAAGCAATGGTGTCCGGATCGACTTGCTGAACAAGTCGGCTGTAGCGAATGAAACACCGATAGAACTTACCAAGTCGGAATATGAACTGTTGTTGTTTTTCATCGGTAATAAAGACCGTGTCATATCAAAGAGCGCCATGGCCGAACATCTCAGCGGAGAGATGGCGGACATGATGGACAATCACGATTTTGTCTATACCCACATCAAGAACCTGAAGGCGAAACTTGCCACCGCTGGGTGCAATGACTGCATCCGAAATGTGTATGGAACGGGCTATAAATGGACGGAACTATGAAAAAGAAAAGCCTGATGTACAAATCGCTCACGCAATTCATTGTCTGCGTGGCAATACTCCTGTTGTTGGCAACTCCTCTGTTCTATTGGCTAACCAAGAGCTTCTATGCCGAGGACATGATAGATATTATCGAAGCCGTACAGCAAGGGAAACCGGTTCCGGCCCTCGACCTCGAAGAGGATATCCTGCATGGTATCATGATCCAGTTCGCACTTATCGTTACCGTATTGGGCGTGGCTATAGTGCTGATGATGCGCTTCATCTCCGGCCGGCTATGGCAACCGTTCGACAAGACACTGGAGGTGATAGAACATTTCAAGCTGGAAAACGGAGTATGTCCACAATTAGCGGAAAGCGACACCAAAGAATTTGCAAGACTGAATACCGCTCTGCAAAGGCTGATGACGAATAGCCTCAACAGCTACCGATTACAGAAAGAGTTTACGGAAAATGCCTCGCATGAGCTGCAAACCCCGTTAGCCGTATTCCAAAGCAAGCTCGACCTGTTACTGCAACAACCGGAGCTGACCGAACGGCAAGCCGACATCATACAGGATTTATACCAAATGAACAACCGCCTGTCGCGGTTGAACCGAAACCTGCTTCTGCTGGCCAAAATGGAAAACAACCAGTTCAGCCGCACGGAGTCAGTCGACGTGGTAACGGTGATAAAAGATCTTCGGCCCTATCTCGAAAGTCTTTCCGGCGAATTGGTCTTGACGCAAAACTTTTCAGCAGCCTCTTTGCCGATAAAGGCCAACCGTTCCTTGTTGGAAAGCATGGTAAACAATCTCGTCGTGAATGCCGTTCGCCACAATAAGACCGGCGGAGAAATAACCGTATCCTTGTCGGACGACCGGCTGACAATATCCAATACGTCCGACGACGCGGCACTGGATGCCGACCAGATATTCAACCGTTTCTATCGCCCGTCGGAAAAAACGGCGGGCAACGGTCTCGGACTCTCCATCGTCAAGGCCGTATGCGATTATCACGGCTGGAAAATTTCATACGCCTATACTGGTGGAAAACATGAGTTTACGGTGATATTTCTGTAAATCTTCAAACTTTCCCCAAAGTCACCCGATATCTTTGCTGCCATAAATCAAAAAAATGATGGCAGCATGAAAAAGATAGCACTATGTATCGTCGGTATTTACAGTTTTGCCCTCTTGTCGGCCCAAAATCCGACAGATAGCCTGAACACAGAAAGGAGTGATAGTTTACCTATCCATGTAACAAATAGTTTCAGCAAAAGACTTGACAGGTTCTCGTCCTCCCGGTTTTATCAAATGACATATATTGGCGTTCCGCTGGTTATCGGTGGTCTGATTGTAAAAAGTGAGGACGACCATTTCCGGAGCCTGCGCAATGATTATCTGCCCCGGTTCAGCCGCCACGCAGACGATTATATGCAGTATGCCCCTGCCGCGATAATGCTCGGCATGAAAGCGGCAGGTGTACAAAGCCGTAGTTCATGGGGCAGAATGATTGTCTCCGATGCTTTTTCCGCCATCCTTATGGGAAGTGCGGTGAACACGTTGAAACGAACAACCAATGTCGAGCGTCCGGACGGTTCGAACAGACACTCCTTTCCTTCCGGACATACCGCCACGGCATTTATGACCGCCACCATGCTCAATAAGGAGTACGGACATAAAAGCCCGTGGATCGGTGTCGGGGCATACGGCATGGCTACCGCTACAGGGTTGATGCGGATGGCAAACAACAAGCATTGGTTGAGCGATGTGCTGACTGGAGCAGGCATCGGAATACTTTCGACCGAGATCGGTTATTACCTCGCAGACCTGATATTCAAGGAAAAGGGGATTGACAGCTTTGCTAATGAAGATATGTTCGACCGAATGGAAAAGCCCTCTTTTTTTAGTCTGTATCTCGGATTGAATATCCCATTGAGTGGTTATGACATTGATGAACAAACCGAATTTAGCACCTCATCGGGTAGTGCGGCCGGTGTGGAGGGTGCGTATTTCTTCAATCCGTATATCGGTGTCGGAGGACGGTTTGCCGTTTCCAATACCTCTATAATAGTCAATAAAGATCAAGCGGAAAATAATACTTTCGATGCGGTATCGATTTGCGGAGGAAGCTATTTTTCCTATCCGCTGTCTTCGCGTTGGTTGGTAGGCAGTAAACTTTTGGGCGGTTATGTGCATTATCCCCAACTGAAACTGACAGACAGGACAGTTTTCGCAAAAAGTGGATTCTGTATGGGAAGCGGGGTTTCATTGACATTCAAGGCAAAAGAACATTACGGTATCCGTTTTTTCCTCGACTATAATTTATTTCCGTCGCATAGCAGTCGCAGCTCCGAATGGATGAATACCCTAACTTGTGGAGCTTCAGTTGCGATTACGTTATAATATTCCTTTAACATTTAAGCGATACAGCTACTCGATACGAGTTTCAATGGCAAGTAAGAGTTCGCTTTATAAGAAATAAATCTCCACCGAGTCCACTTCAACAAACTCGAAGAAACTGATTTATTTACTTATAAAACGAACATTTATGACACATCATATTACGGCGGATCGTTTGGTGGAATCCGCCATCAAAGCTGTCACGGAAGAACTGTTCCGCGACTTCGATAACACACTCCGCACCCTCTGCGACGAGGATGACGACCGCAAAGCCGTTTTTCGTACCCTGCGCTATGCGCGAATCCGCCTGCACGTATTATGCGGCTATATCTCGAAAGAGGAAACGCCGGAGAGTGATACTCAAATTCGTTTCCTGCATATCGTCATCGGATATATAGATACAGAGCTGGAGATATTGACTCGCTACGGCGATACTTATCCGTCGAAACCTCATGTATGCAAACGACGTTGGACGGGAGCTGTGGTCGAAATAGTCGAGTTGATATATGCCTTGCACGAGATGAAACGTATCGACGACGGGGAGATAGCCATGAACGAATTGGCCGGATTCTTTGGCGAGTTGTTCGGCATTCGCCTCGATGCGCGAAGTCTTTATGACGCTTATACCGATATCAAACGGCGCAAGGGCGAGAGCCGTACCTATTTTCTCGACAAGTTGCGCGAGCGTCTGAACCTGCGGATGCAACGCGACGATGAAAAAGAACGGGAGCGGCGACGCTGATTAAATAATGCGGATGGAAAGTTCTGTCCGCATTTTGCATAAACACAATCGCCGATTTTGCTATTTCCAAGAAAAACGCTATATTTGCGTAGAGTTGTTCGACGAGATGCAAAGCGCAGCAGTTCAGCGCAGTTATACGGTCGCTAAATCGTTACCGACAACTTTCTTAATCTCCACTCTACGCTGTCATTCAGACAGATACATTAAAGTTTCTTATCCCGGGCAAAGATAAGCAAAAATGTGTGTTTTCCTTGGCTTGTTTTTTAAAAAGAATGAAAATGATTCCATACGTTTTGCCAATGTGCCCTTTTTCCGTTAAATTAGAAGAATGAAACGGTTGTTTCGTTTTTTGTGTGTAACCCTAAAATAGAATATGTATGAAGCAAAAGAATAAAGCGGTTACCCTGCATGAGGTCAGGCTGTTATTCGAAAATAAATTTCCAGAATTGCTCGCCGGGGCTGTAGACAGCCCGGACGAGGCCTCTTTCCGTCAAAAGATAGACGCTTATTTGTCGGATGCGTCGTGGAATGCGGAAGGGGTACGGGTGGTAAGGCGTTTGTTGGAGTATGACGGCAGGGTCGTTCATGAACTTTCGGTCGGGGAAGACGTGAAGGTGGAGACCCTTGCCTTGTTGTGGCGTTTCTTGTCCGGGCGTATAGGGGAAGATGAGATTTCTCCGGATTTTGCGCTCGAATTGTACCACCAGTTTTCCAGATTGCATGACGCCCCTTCCGGAGTGCCGGAGAAAGAGGATGTGCTCCGGTGGATGCGTCGTTGGCCGGACGGGCTGAATGAACAGGTGAGGGCCATCCGTGAGGCGAACAAAGAGAGGATTATGGCGTTGTTGGTCCGGAAGATAGAACATCGTCCGGCTTCTTCCGGACGCTATGTGTTTCCGGAAGGGTGTGGCGAGGCGGAAAAGCTCGGATGGGTGCGCCAGTGGTGGGGCGAAGCCCGTTTCCATTTGTCTATGGCCGTAAAAAGCGCCGCCGAACTGAACCGGATGTTGGGCGGTACGCTTTCTGGCGAGACGATGCGCGTTTACCAACAGGCGCAGGAAAAAGGGATTCCCGTTTTTGTTACGCCTTATTACCTTTCCTTGTTGAACCCTACCGGGAAAGGCTACGACGACGCGGCCATCCGCAGCTATGTCATTTATTCGTCCCGCCTGGTCGAGACGTTCGGTGGCATCCGCGCATGGGAACGTGAGGACATCGTCGAGGAAGGCAAGCCGAACGTGGCCGGTTGGTTGCTGCCCGGCGGGCATAACATCCACCGCCGTTATCCCGAAGTGGCCATCTTAATCCCCGACACGATGGGGCGGGCCTGCGGAGGCTTGTGTGCTTCCTGCCAACGGATGTACGACTTCCAAAGCCGGCGGCTGAATTTCGAGTTGGAGAAGTTGAAGCCGAAGGGGAATTGGAATACCCGCCTGCGGAAACTGATGGACTATTTCGAGCACGACACGCAGATACGCGACATCCTGATAACGGGAGGAGACGCGCTGATGAGCCGCAATGCCACGTTGCGCAACATCTTGGATGCCGTCTGCAAGATGGCCGTCCGCAAACGGCAGGCCAACCTGTCCCGTCCCGACGGCGAGAAGTATGCGGAATTGCAACGTGTCCGTCTGGGGACGCGCTTGCCGGTGTACTTGCCGATGCGTGTGGACGACGAACTGTTGGACATCCTGCGCGATTTCAGGCAGAAAGCCGCAGAGGCGGGCATCACCCAACTTTTCGTGCAGACGCATTTCCAGTCGCCTTTGGAGGTCACGCCCGAGTCGCGGGAGGCCATCCGGAGGATACTGTCTACCGGATGGGCGGTCACGAACCAGTTGGTCTACAACGTGGCGGCTTCGCGCCGGGGGCATACGGCAAAACTGCGGAAGGTGCTGAACAGCCTGGGCGTGATTTGTTATTACACGTTCACCGTGAAAGGCTTTGAGGAGAATTATGAGGTCTTTGCCCCGAATGCCCGTTCCTTGCAGGAAAGTGCCGAGGAGAAAGCATGGGGGCGTCTGGCACCGGAGGCTGAGCACGACTTTCTGGAAAGCCTGGGCGGCGCACCGAACAAGGCCGTGGCCGTCCGGCAGTTTTGTGTCGCGCACGACGTGCCTTTCCTGGCTACGGATCGTAGTGTGCTCAATCTGCCCGGCATCGGCAAAAGCATGTCTTTCGCTTTGGTGGGAGTGGACGCCAAGGGACGCCGCATCTTGCGGTTCGACCACGACCGCACCCGTAGGCACAGCCCGATAATCGACCGTGTCCGCGAAGTGTATATCCGGGAGAACAAGCCGGTCTACCGTTACTTGTTGCAGTTGCAGGACATGGGAGAAGATATGGGTGAGTATGAAACGCTTTGGGCATATACCGAAGGCGAGACCGAGCGTCGCTTCCCGTTTTTTGAATATCCGGTTCCGGATTTCAGCGTGACGGGCCGTTATACGAATCTGGATGTGGGGGAAGGCGAGGTCCGGGACCTACGGCCTGACAGGTAAGCAACCTCATTTTGTTCGAATCTTTTATTCTTTCGCGTATGGATGCCTAACTTGTTGTAAATCTGCACGGAAGATACTGCGAAATCAATCTCCGCAGAAATGAAAATCAATCTCAGCCGAACGAAAAATCGTTCGGCTGAGATTGATTTCTCGTTCTGCGCCAAATGATTTGGCGGCCTCCTGAGGCCCCGTTTTGTCCGACTTTGATACTTTGGCTTCGTGCCTGTAAACAAGCGTCCATGCCTCTTCGCCTTCGTAACCAGAAAGGCGAAAGGGCATGGACGCTTGATATGTTGCCGGATAGGCCGGAGCCGTAGGTTTACAAATCCTTAATCTCGTCCAGGTTATGCTGGATGTCTTCGTCTTTCAGTTCGTAGTTGGTCAGGTTTCCGGCCAGATACTGGTCGTAAGCGGCCATATCTATGAGGCCGTGTCCGGACAGGTTGAACAGGATGACTTTTTCTTCCCCGCTCTCCTTGCACGCCTTGGCTTCGTTGATGGCGGCAGCGATGGCATGACAGGATTCCGGTGCCGGAATGATGCCTTCGGCCTTGGCGAACAAGCAGCCCGCGTCGAAGGATTCCAGTTGCTGGATGTCGGTGGCCTCCATCAGTCCGTCTTTCAGGAGTTGGGAGACGATGACGCCCGCGCCGTGGTAACGCAGTCCGCCCGCGTGGATGTTGGCCGGGGCGAAGTTGTGTCCCAGGGTGAACATCGGCAGCAGGGGGGTATAACCCGCTTCGTCCCCAAAGTCGTATTGGAAATGCCCGCGCGTCAGTTTCGGGCACGATGCCGGTTCGGCTGCGATGTAACGTGTCTTTTTCCCTTCCTTGATGCTATGGCGCATGAACGGGAAACAGATGCCGCCGAAGTTGGAGCCGCCTCCGAAACAGCCGATGATGATGTCCGGATATTCACCCGCCATTTCCATCTGTTTCTCGGCTTCCAGGCCGATGATGGTCTGATGCAGGGTGACGTGGCTCAATACTGACCCGAGCGTGTATTTGCAATTCGGGGTCGTGCGTGCCAGTTCGATGGCTTCCGAGATGGCCGTGCCCAAAGAACCTTGGTAGTTTGGGTTCTTGGTCAGGATGTCCTTGCCCGCACGGGTGGACATGGAGGGAGAAGCGGTGACTTGTGCGCCGAACGTCTGCATGATGCTGCGGCGGTAGGGCTTCTGCTCGTAACTGATTTTGACTTGGTATACAGCCGCTTCCAACCCGAACACCTTGGCGGCATAGGAGAGGGCCGCTCCCCATTGGCCCGCTCCGGTTTCTGTCGTTACGTTCGTCACGCCCTCCTTCTTGCAGTAATAAGCTTGTGCCAATGCCGAGTTCAGTTTGTGCGAGCCGATGGGGCTGACGCTTTCATTCTTGAAGTATATATGGGCCGGTGTCCCCAGAGCCTTTTCCAATCCGTAGGCCCTTACGAGCGGTGTGCTCCGGTAGTATTTGTACATTTCGCGCACTTCCTCGGGAATCTCTATCCACGCGTCCGTCTGGTTCAGCTCTTGCCGGCTCAGTTCTTCCGCAAAGATCGGATACAGGTCTTCCGGTTTCAACGGCTGTTTGGTGGCCGGATTGAGTGGCGGCATGGGTTTGTTTACCATGTCGGCCTGGATGTTATACCAATAACGGGGGATGTCCTCTTCTGCCAGGAAATATCTTTTTTTCTTTTCCATAATGCTTGTTGTATTCGATGTGTTTATTGAATTTCTTGTTCTTTAGTTGCAAACTTACGGAAAAAGTTTGGAATATATGACGATTTGCAGGAAAATATGTAGGACATGCTTGATAAAAGTATTGGAAGTATGGTCGTGGCATACGGTATGGGGTGGCGTGGGATGGTGTGGTCGTGTTGCATAAATATGCAGGAAAATCCGGGTCGTTCAACTCTTCTTTCTTTTGGTAATAAGCGGAATATGATTTGTTTTGAATAAAAATAAGAAAATATCTGTATATTATGCATGCGGTGAGGCTTAAAATACATATCTTTGCATCGAAGTAATAAAGGATAGGGATTTATGAGGAATAAGGACAGCCGTTTGGAAGCCATTAAGATGGTCGTGTCTGCACAGGATATTTCAAGCCAAGAGGAATTGTTGCGCGAGTTGAAAAAGATGGGTTTCATACTGACTCAGGCTACGCTTTCCCGTGATTTGAAACAACTGAAAGTGGCCAAGGCGACGAATTCCTCTGGTAAATATGTATATGTATTGCCGGCTTCGCCTCTTTACAGAAGGGTCTCGGACACTCACCTGACTGCTTCTGCCGTACATCAGGCCGGTGCTTTGTCCGTGAAATTTTCAGGTAATCTGGCTGTGGTTCATACTTTGCCCGGTCATGCAAGTCATATCGCATACGATATAGACAACAAAAGGTTTGAAGAAATATTGGGGACATTGGCCGGAGACGATACCATCATACTGGTGTTGGCAGAAGGAGTTTCCTCCGAACTGGCCCTGCGGCGGTTGGCCGAAGTGATTCCCGACATACAATGAATATAAAGAACGTAGAAAATCGCGAGTAAGCGAGCGCAGACGGAGCTTGCTCCAGGTCTGCCGAGCGGGAGCGGTTTATGTAAACAGTATATAGTTTAAGAAAGAAGTGGAATACAACGATGGAATCAGAGTGGTTGTGGCAGATGCCAGCCACGAAAAGTATGTAGATGTTATTCTTGCGACCATAACGGATTCTGCGAAAAAGAGAGGCTCCGGGATAGCTTCCCGTACGCATGAATATCTGGCCACGAAGATGAAGGAACGCAAGGCGGTCATAGCTTTGGCCGGTGAAGGCGATGAAGAGGAGTTTGCCGGGTTCTGTTATATCGAAAGTTGGGGAAATAAGGAGTATGTGGCCAATTCGGGACTGATTGTCGTAGAGAAGTTCCGGCGTCATCATCTGGCTACCCGTATCAAGCAGACGGCCTTCACGCTTTCGCGCCTGCGGTGGCCCCATGCCAAATTGTTCGGGTTGACGAGCCAGAGTGCCGTGATGAAGATCAATACGGCGTTGGGTTACGTGCCGGTCACTTTTGCCGAGCTGACGGACGACGAGGCGTATTGGAAAGGTTGCGGCACGCCGGAGCATCCGTGTTGCGTCAATTATGACATCCTGCAGCGCACAGGGCGGCGGTATTGCGTGTGTACGGCCATGTTGTATGACCCTGCCGCGCATCCGGACGAGAAACTTCCGGTGGAACTGCCGGAGGATGTGGTGAAGATGGCCCGCGAGGCGGCTGCAAAAAATCTGCGTTAATTGGAATAGACAAAATAAAAGGAATATTATGGCAAAAAAAGTAGTAGTGGCATTCAGCGGAGGTTTGGACACCTCTTATACGGTGATGTATCTGGCCAAGGAAAAGGGGTACGAAGTGTATGCGGCTTGTGCCAACACGGGCGGTTTCAGTGCCGAGCAACTGAAGGCCAACGAGGAAAATGCTTATAAGTTGGGCGCCAAGGAATACGTCACGTTGGACGTGACGAAGGAGTATTATGAAAAGAGCCTGCGTTACATGATATATGGCAACGTGTTGCGCAACAACTGCTACCCGATTTCGGTGTCGTCCGAGCGTATTTTTCAGGCCATCGCCATCGCACGTTATGCCAACGAGGTGGGGGCCGATGCGATAGCCCATGGCTCGACCGGGGCAGGCAACGACCAGATTCGTTTCGACATGACTTTCCTGGTGATGGCACCGGGGATGGAAATCATCACGCTCACGCGTGACAGCAACCTGAGCCGCCAGGAGGAAGTGGATTATCTGAACCAGCACGGTTATTATGCCGATTTCACGAAGTTGAAGTATTCCTACAACGTAGGTATCTGGGGCACGTCGATTTGTGGCGGCGAGATTCTGGACAGCAATCAGGGATTGCCTGAGAGCGCTTATCTGAAACATCCCACGAAGACGGGGACGGAGCTGTTGAAGCTCGGTTTCAAGAAAGGGGAGATTTGTAGCGTGAACGGTGTGGAGTATGACGACAAGATCAAGGCCATACAGGAGATAGAAAAGATAGGTGCTGCCTATGCCATTGGCCGCGACTGCCATGTGGGCGACACCATCATCGGTATCAAGGGGCGTGTAGGTTTCGAGGCGGCAGCTCCGATGCTGATTATCGGTGCGCACCGTTTCTTGGAAAAATACACGCTGAGCAAGTGGCAGCAATATTGGAAGGAACAAGTGGCCAACTGGTATGGCATGTTCCTGCACGAAAGCCAGTATCTGGAGCCGGTCATGCCGGACATCGAGGCCATGCTGACCAGTTCGCAGCGCAACGTGAACGGTGTGGTGACATTGGAGCTTCGTCCTTACGGCTTCACGACGGTCGGTGTGGATTCTCCGGACGACTTGGTGAAGAACAAGTTCGGCGAGTATGGCGAGACGCAGAAGGGTTGGACGGCAGAGGACGCGAAAGGCTTTATCAAAGTGACTTCCACTCCGCTCCGCCTGTATTATGCGAACCATAAGGACGAGGAACGAATCAAGTAAACCATGGCGGCGGAAGATAAAAAAAACAGATATTTCAAATGATAAGAGTTGGAATCATAGGAGGGGCAGGATATACGGCCGGAGAACTTTGCCGCATCCTGCTGAACCATCCCGAAGCGGAGATAAAGTTTGTCAATAGTTCCAGCAACGCCGGGAATAAGATTACCGACGTGCACGAAGGGCTGTACGGGGAAACCGATTTGGTGTTTACGGACCGGTTGCCTTTCGACGAGGTGGACGTGATCTTTTTCTGTTTCGGGCATGGCAAGAGCGCGGAGTTCTTGCAGGCTCACGATGTGCCTTCCCGGGTGAAGATCATCGACTTGGCGCAGGATTTCCGTCTGGCGGCTCCGGACAATGACTACGTGTACGGTCTGCCAGAATTGGACAAGGCGGCCATTGCCGGGGCGCAGCATGTGGCCAATCCCGGTTGTTTTGCCACTTGCATCCAGTTGGGGTTGCTGCCTTTGGCTGCCCATGGCTTGTTGAGTGGCGACGTGTCGGTGAATGCCATTACGGGGAGCACCGGTGCCGGGGTGAAGCCCGGTGCGACCACGCACTTCAGTTGGCGTAACAATAACATGAGCATATACAAGGCTTTCAACCACCAGCATGTGCCGGAAATTTGCCAGTCTCTCCGTGCCTTGCAGCCGGACTTCGACGGAGCGATAGATTTCATTCCCTATCGCGGCGACTTCGCCCGAGGAATTTTTGCCACCGAGGTGGTCCGTGTGGACGCGTCGGCTGATGCCGGGTATTTTACTAGGCTTTATAAGGAGTATTATAAGGACGCGGCCTTCACGCACTATGTGGACAAGGCCATCGACATGAAGCAAGTGATCAACACCAACAAGGCTTTGGTGCACGTGGATAAGTTCGGCGATAAATTGTTGGTCACGGCCACGATAGACAATTTGCTCAAAGGCGCTAGCGGGCAAGCCGTGCAGAACATGAACCTCATGTTCGGGTTGGACGAAACAGTCGGTTTGCGCCTGAAACCGTCCGCATTCTAAACGGGGGCGCGACGGAATGTCATATTTAAGAAAGGAGGAATAAAATGAATCTATTCGACGTATATCCGCTTTTCGATGTGAACATCGTAAAAGGGAAAGGATGCCATGTCTGGGACGACAAGGGGCAGGAGTATCTGGACTTGTACGGCGGCCATGCCGTAATCAGTGTCGGTCACTGCCATCCGCATTATATAGAGAAGCTGACACGGCAACTTGGCCGGTTGGGTTTCTACAGCAATTCCGTGGTCAACAAGTTGCAGGTGGAACTGGCGGAGCGTTTGGGCAAGGCCTGCGGTTATGAGGACTATCAGCTCTTTCTGATTAATTCCGGTGCGGAAGCCAATGAGAATGCGTTGAAGTTGGCCAGTTTCTACAATGGCCGCAAGCGCGTGTTGTCCCTTTCAAAAGCGTTCCATGGGCGTACGTCTTTGGCCGTGGAGACAACGGACAATCCTAAAATCATAGCTCCCATCAACGCCAACGGGCATGTGACTTACTTGCCTTTGAATGATTTGGACGCTTTCAAGGCGGAGTTGGCCAAAGGCGATGTGTGTGCCGTGATTGTGGAGTGTATTCAAGGGGTCGGAGGTATCCGGTTGGCCACTGCCGAGTTCATGCAAGGCGTGCGGCAGGCATGTGACGAAACGGATACGGTGTTGATTTGCGATGAAATCCAGTGTGGCTACGGCCGTTCGGGCAAGTTCTTCGCCCACCAGCATTTGGGGGTGAAGCCGGACTTGATTACGGTGGCCAAAGGCATCGGCAACGGTTTCCCCATGGGAGGGGTGCTGATTTCGCCCAAATTCACTCCGGTGTACGGCCAGTTGGGCACGACTTTCGGTGGAAACCATTTGGCTTGTGCCGCCGCCTTGGCCGTGTTGGACATCATGGAAGAGGAGCATCTGGTGGAAAATGCCGCCAAGGTCGGAAATTTCCTGATGGAAGGCATAAAGGCTTTGCGCCTGCCTCATGTGGTGGACGTCAGAGGGCGCGGCCTGATGATCGGCGTGGAGTTGGACGTGCCTTACAAGGAAATCAGGAACAAGTTGCTCTTTGAGGAGCATTGCTTCACGGGATGCAGCGGCACGAACGTGCTGAGGCTCTTGCCGCCGCTTTGTCTGGGTGAGGCGGAAGCGGCTGATTTCTTGAAACGGTTGGAACGTGTAGTGAATAATTAATGAATAATCAAGCGGAGATAAACCGGTCGCAGGCGTATGCCGGAGACCGGTTTGTCTGCTTTTAAGGAGGAGAGTGACAATGAAGATTGCAATTATCGGTGCGGGCAATATGGGAGGAGCCGTTGCCCGTGGTTTGGCAAAGGGAAGCTTGGTCAAGACATCGGATATCACGGTGTCCAATCCCAGCCGGGGTAAGTTGGAGGCGTTGAAGGTTGAGTTTCCGGAGTTGAACATCACTTGTGAGAATTCCCGGGCGGCGGTAGGAGCTGATGTGGTTATATTAGCGGTGAAACCCTGGAAGATACAAGAGGTGATAGACGAAATCAAAGGCGGTTTGGATTATGACAATCAGGCGATAGCCTCTATGGCAGGCGGGATTGGCACGGCGCAACTTTGTACTTATTTGGATCGTGGTGACGGAGAATATCCCGGAGTGTACTATTTGATACCGAATACGGCCATTGCAGTTATGAGCGGTATGACTTTTATGGCTTCCGTGTGTTCCACGCCGGAATTGGATGCCCAAATGTTGGCGATGTTTAAGGAGATGGGGGATGCCATGTTGGTTGAGGAACGCTTGATGGACGCGGGAATGGCTTTGGCTTCCTGTGGCATAGCCTACGTGATGCGTTACATCCGTGCGGCTACCGAAGGTGGTGTGGAATTGGGCTTTTATGCCAAGGATGCGCAGCGCGTCATCATGCAGACCATGAAGGGTGCCGTGGATTTGTTGGAGGCCGGAGGATTGCATCCGGAAATGGAGATTGATAAAGTGACGACGCCCGGAGGCTTGACCATCCGTGGGCTGAATGCGATGGAGGAGGCCGGGTTCACCCAAAGCGTCATCAAAGGATTGAGGGCTTCGGTGAAGAAATAAGGAAAGGAGTGTCTTTATGTCACAACAATATAAACGCATAGCCGTCAAGATAGGAAGTAACGTTCTGACCCGTAAGGACGGGTCTTTGGACGTGACACGCATGTCGGCTTTGGTGGACCAGATTGCCGAACTGCGGGAAAACGGTATCGAAGTCATATTGATTTCTTCCGGTGCCGTGGCCAGCGGGAGAGGCGAGCTGAAAGAGGCCGTCTCGCGCAAGATGGACAGCGTGGACCAACGGCAACTGTTTTCCGCAGTGGGGCAGGCCAAGCTCATCAACCGCTATTACGAACTGTTCCGCGAGCACCGCTTGCCGGTGGGGCAGGTGCTGACGATGAAAGAGAGTTTCAGTACGCGCCGCCATTACCTGAATCAACGGAACTGTATGATGGTGATGTTGGAAAACGGGGTTATTCCGATTGTGAACGAGAATGACACCGTCAGCGTGACGGAGCTGATGTTTACGGATAACGATGAACTGTCCGGTTTGATTGCCACGATGATGGACGTGCAGGCTTTAATCATATTGAGCAATGTGGACGGCATATACAACGGCCTTCCCGGCGAACCGGGCGTGGAGGTCATCCGTGAGGTGGAACCGGAACGGGACTTGCAGGAGTATATCCGTACGGAGAAATCCGGTTTCGGACGCGGCGGGATGATGACCAAATGCTCCATAGCCCGCAAGGTGGCCGACGAAGGCATCGAGGTCATCATTGCCAACGGCAAACGCGACGACGTGCTTACGGACTTGGTTTTACGTCCCGGCAGCCGGGTGTGTACCCGTTTTGCTCCGCGTGAAGGCAATGTTTCGAGCGTGAAGAAATGGGTGGCTCACAGCACAGGGTTCACGAAAGGGAAGGTTTACCTGAACGACAAGGCGGTGGAAGCCGTTTGCGGCGACCGTGCCGTGAGTATCCTGCCGGTAGGGGTCACGCGTGTGGAAGGCGATTTTGAAAAAGGCGACTTGGTACGTATCATGTCGCCCGAGGGGCAGAATCTGGGAGTGGGGCGCACGGCATATAGCTGCGAGGAGGCCGCCCGGGTCATCGGGCAGCACGACTGCAAGCCTTTGGTGCATTATGATTATTTGTATTTGGAGTGAATCCATGCTTTCCGGTGTGGGGCGCACGTGTCCGGTGCCGGACGTGGAACCGTGTAGGTGAAAATCAATGAAAACAATAATAAAAGGAAAACTATGGATTTGACTTCTCTGTTTGAACGGGCAAGAGCAGCCGGCCGCGAGTTGCTGCAATTGCCGGTAGAACGTGTGGATGAGATACTGCGTGCGGTAGCGGATGAAGCTCTGGCACAGTCGGAATACATCCTGTCGGAAAATGCGCGCGATTTGGAGCGTATGTCTCCCGATAACCCGATGTACGACCGCCTGAAACTTACATCGGCGCGTTTGGAAGGTATTGCCGCCGACACGCGTCATGTGGCGGATTTGCCATCTCCTTTGGGACGGGTGCTGAAACATACCGTATTGCCCAACGGATTGGACTTGAAACGGGTGAGTGTGCCGTTCGGCGTGATAGGGGTGATTTATGAGGCACGCCCCAACGTGAGCTTCGATGTCTTTTCGCTCTGCCTCAAGGCCGGGAGTGCCTGCGTGCTGAAGGGCGGAAGCGACGCCGACTTTTCCAACCGTGCCATTGTGAAAGTAATCCACGGCGTATTGGAGCGTTTCGGTGTGAATCCGGACATCGTCGTCTTATTACCGGCCGAACGTGAGGCCACGGCGGCTTTGTTGCAGGCACGCGGTTATGTGGATTTGCTGATTCCGCGCGGCAGCAGTGCTTTGATTCAATATGTGCGCGAGAATGCCCGTATTCCGGTCATCGAGACCGGAGCCGGAGTTTGCCATGCTTATTTTGACGTGGATGGGGATGTGCGGAAAGGTGCCGCTATTGTCAACAATGCCAAGACGCGCCGGGTGAGCGTATGCAATGCGTTGGACAGCGTGCTGATTCATGCCTCCCGTTTGTCCGACCTGCTGCAGTTGTGCGCTCCGTTGCAGGAGAGCCGTGTGCGTATTTATGCCGACAGCCGCGCCTTGGCCGCCTTGCAGGGGCATTATCCGGCGGACCTGTTGGAAGCGGCTACGGAAAAACATTTCGGCACTGAGTTTATGGATTACAAAATGGCCGTGAAGACGGTGGACTCTTTGGACGAGGCGTTGGCCCATATCGCCCGTTTCGGCTCGGGACATAGCGAGTGTATCATTACCGAGAACGCCGATGCAGCCGAAAAGTTCTTGCAGTTGGTGGATGCCGCCTGCGTGTATGCCAATGCACCGACCTCGTTTACCGACGGGGCGCAGTTCGGACTTGGAGCCGAGATAGGCATCAGTACCCAGAAGCTGCATGCCCGCGGCCCGATGGCGTTGGAAGAAATCACGACCTACAAATGGTTCGTGCAGGGCGATGGACAGGTGCGCCCGAAGTAGTCCGATTATCAATCATTAAATAACAATCTTATGAGAGTATTTCAAAACGTAGAAGACTTAGGCGATTTGAAAGCCGCCTTGCGCGAGGCTTTCGAGGTAAAGAAGAATCGTTTTCAATATCAGGAACTGGGGCGGAACAAGACTGCCCTCCTCATCTTCTTCAACAACAGCCTGCGCACACGGTTGAGCACGCAGAAGGCAGCCATGAATCTTGGCATGAACGTCATCGTGCTCGACGTTAACCAAGGGGCATGGAAACTGGAGACGGAGCGTGGCGTGATTATGGATGGCGACAAGAGCGAACATTTGTTGGAGGCCATTCCCGTGATGGGATGTTATTGCGACCTTATCGGAGTCCGTTCGTTTGCCACCTTCGAAAGCCGTAAGGACGATTATGAGGAAAAGATACTGAACCAGTTTATCCGTTACTCCGGCAAGCCCGTATTCTTTATGGAGAGTGCCACGGTGCATCCCTTGCAGAGCTTTGCTGATTTGATTACCATCGAAGAGTATAAACGGACGGCGCGCCCCAAGGTGGTGCTCTCGTGGGCTCCTCATCCCAAGGCGTTGCCGCAGGCCGTACCCAACAGCTTTGCCCAATGGATGAACGCCGCAGACGTGGATTTCGTCGTGACGCATCCCGAAGGCTATGAACTCGATCCGAAGTTCGTAGGTGACGCCCGTGTGGAGTACGACCAACTGAAAGCCTTCGAAGGAGCCGACTTCATCTACGCCAAGAACTGGAGCTGTCCCGGTGTGACCCGTCCGGCGGACTACGGAAAGGTGTTGAACAAGGACATGAGTTGGACGGTGGATGCCGCTCACATGGCTGTGACGAACAACGCTTTCTTCATGCATTGCCTGCCTGTGCGCCGCAATATGATTGTGACGGACGATGTGATAGAAAGCCCGCAATCGTTGGTCATCCCCGAGGCTGCCAATCGTGAGATTTCAGCCACTGTAGTGCTTAAACGAATGCTTGAGGCATTATAGCCTTGACACATCTGACCGGCAAGCGTAGTGTGTCCTTGTTTGCCGGTCAGGTTAAAAAGAATACAAAGGAAAGCCAAGGTCTTTTTATGAAGACTATTTGGGCGTGAAGTACTAAAAGCCGAACTGCCACGTTTTCCGCCCGTCGAAAGTCAGAACCGTGAAGGCGATGCTGTCACCTTCTTGTAGGCCGAGAGGAAGAAGGGGGAGGCTGGCATATACCGTGGTGGAATATGAATACGGGTCGCCGGGCTGTCGGTGATAAAGTGACAAGTGGTAAATTGTTCCGGTGTAGGAAGAACGGGTGGAATCCGTCCGGTATCCCCATTCCTGCCTGCCACCTTGTGTTTTAGGCGCGAGGTGAAGGTTGAGGTAATCTCCTCCATGCCATATACTGTTGATTGCCAATGGAGCGTCATCGTCCGATGGTTCTTCTTTCGGTTTCAAGAGGTTGACCGTCTCGGCTGTATAGACTTTAGCCACAGGATGCCCTTCTTGGTAGTCGGCTGTCACTTCGTAGCCGCATACGAGACGGTAGGCGGCATCAGGCTGCAAGCCTTGTATAGGGCTATTGATGGCATATATTTTACCGTCGTCGGTGACAAAATGCGTGCCGTTGCCTCTTGCATCGGTGTAAACCTCGACGAATTCCGTCAGAAGTGAGGGATATACGTATCCGTTTTCTTCATCGTCACTACATGCTGTACAGCACAGGCAGCCTATAAGAAACAGACAGGCTTTCCGCTTTTCCGGCAGGAACCGGAAAAGCGGAAAGCCTGTTTTTAATCCCAAATGCCTTTTCATATCCTTATTTCTGATGGGCGGCCATATAATTAAACACCGGATTGGCATACATCGTGAGCAGGCGTTCGCGTAAGAAAGCCGTGTCTGGGTTGGGTAAGGTTACTTTTTCCAGACGGTTTTTGAGGTAAGCTTCAAAACGTGCTTTCTCTTCAGAAGTGTAATGTGTCACAAACTCTTGTGTGCCCCGTAGCAAGTCGGCAGCCACATAATTTCCGGCGTATAACTTGTAATTGCGGTGAATCTCCTTGTCGATATGAGATGCCACGGCCGTGAACAGTTCCGTCTTGGGCATATCGGCGGGTAATGTGCCCAACCAATCGTTCAGCGGGCCTGCCATCCGGAAGCATATCCTTCCTTTGTATCCGAAAATCCCGGTCTGCATGTTCACCAGGTCGTCTTTCGGACTCTTCTTGAAACCTTCAATGTCGCGCTTCTGTTGGAATTCCTGTGCTTTCAAATAATCGCAAGGGTCGTATTCGTATGAAAGTGCAGTCGGTACGAGATTCAGCTGTTTCAGGCGGTCGATGGTGCTTCCTTCTCCTCCCATGGCCATCATTTTGAGGATGGAATCCTGCGTGCGGTCGTTTGAATCCTTGGCGCGTCCTTCCCGTTGGGCAATCCAGATGTTCTCATGTTTTGTAGCGATGGCATAGTGCATGTAGCGGCTCAACCGTGTGCTGGAAGCCAACATTTGGCGCAGGCTCACAGAGCGTTGCACGATGAATGCCTTGTCCACCCTTACCAGTTTTTTAATCCATGGGCGTATCAACAGATTGTCGCCGATGGCAATTTCCATAGTGTTGCCGAAACCGTTGTCCAAGAGACTGATGGAAAGGAAAGCAGAGTCCATCACGATGTCGCGGTGGTTGGTGATGAAAGTATGCGGTACACTTTTGTCTACCGACTGGCTGTTCTCCAACACCAGGCCGTCGCTGCATTTGCCGACAATACCGTGAAGCAAAGGGTAGAAGAAAGTCTGTTGCACTTCTAAGTTTGTCCGGCAACGGCGAAGACGGTTGCATGCCACTTCGTAAGGTACTTCGGGCAAGACCTGTTCGGTGGCGGCGCGGAATTCCGGGTCGGCTATCAGTTCTTCAAAAACGGCCGGGAGTTCTTCCGGGTCGTATGGACGGATTTCGTCGAATTCTTCAGGCGTACGCATAAGCGGATAATTGAGTTATGACAGTTTGTTTTCGATGATGTCGGTCAACACGTCTTTCATGTCCATTCCGGCAGCCCGTACCTGTTGGGGAATGAAACTGGTGGCGGTCATGCCCGGTGTGGTGTTGACTTCCAACATGTTGATTCTTTCTTTCTCTTTGCCGTTTTCGTCGGTGGTGTGCGTGATGATATAGTCCACCCGGATGATACCGTTGCATCCCAATATGTCATATATCATGGAGGTGATGAGGCTTACGCGCTCGGCGGTTTCTTCTTTCAGGCGTGCCGGCGTGATTTCCCTGACCTGTCCGTTGTACTTGGCGTTGTAATCGAAAAACTCGTTGTCGCTCACTACTTCGGTGGCGGGCAGCACCACTTCTTTCTCTTGCGTCTTGTAGCAACCTTGGCTGATTTCCGTTCCTTCCATGAACGCTTCCACCATGACTTCGTCACTTTCGTGCATGGCTTTCAGGATGGCTTCGTGTATTTGGTCTGCACTTTTTACTTTCGTCACACCGAAACTGGAACCGCCCGCATTGGGCTTCACGAAACAGGGTAGGCCTATTTTCTCTATGATTTCGTCGTCGGTGACCAAATGCTCGAACCCTTTACGGACGATGAGGCTTTCGCTGACACTGACACCGAATCCTTTCAGGTACTGGTTCAGGGTGAATTTATTGAATGTCATGGCCTCCACGAGCACGTCTGATGTGGAGTAAGGCAAATGGATGAGGTCGAAATATCCTTGCAGGATGCCGTTCTCGCCCGGAGTGCCGTGTATGGTGATGTAGGCGAAATCAGGCCGGATACGCTTGCCGCCTTCCATGAAACTGAAATCGTTGCGGTCCACGTTCGAACGGCTCCCGTCTTTCAGGTGAGCCTCCCATGCCATGCCTTTGATTTCGATGATATAAACTTCATATCTTTCCTTGTCGAGAAAGGAATAGATACCTTCGGCGCTCCGAAGGGAAACGTCGTGTTCGGAGGAATCCCCTCCGGCTACAATCGCGATTGTTTTTTTCATTTTTTGCCGATATTATAAAAGCTTATGTTCTTGTTTATTCCATACCCCTATGCGCGGTGTAACTGCGCCACCGTTCCAATAGTGCCGTCATGTCTGCCGGGAGTTCCGAAGTGAAATACATCTCCTGTCCGCTGCGCGGATGTATGAATCCCAACGTCCGGGCATGGAGTGCCTGACGCGGACATACGGCAAAGCAGTTCTGTATGAATTGCTTATATTTGCTGAATTGTGTGCCGCGCAGGATCTCGTTCCCGCCATAACGTTCGTCGTTGAAAAGCGGATGGCCGATATGCTTCATGTGGGCACGGATTTGATGGGTACGTCCGGTTTCCAACCTGCATTCCACGAGCGTGACATAATTGAAATTCTCCAGTACGCGATAGTGGGTGACGGCATGTTTCCCGATTCCGCTGTCCGGTGGAAATACTGCCATCTGCATCCGGTCTTTCGGGTGACGGGCGATGTTGCCTTCGATACGTCCTTCTTCATCCTGAAAGCTTCCCCAGACCAAAGCATTGTACAGCCTTTGGGTGGTTTTGTTGAAGAACTGCTTCCCCAGATGCGTTTTGGCATCGGCATTTTTGGCCACTACGAGAAGTCCGGAGGTGTCCTTGTCTATGCGGTGTACCAATCCCACTGTCGGGTCGTTCGGGTCATAGTCCGGATTGTCCTTCAGGTGCCAGGCGATGGCATTGACTAGCGTGCCGGTATAATTCCCGCAGCCGGGATGTACCACCAATCCCGCAGGTTTGTCCACCACCATCAGGTCTTCGTCTTCATACACGATGTCGAGGGGAATGTCTTCCGGGATGATTTCATTTTCATATTTAGGCCGGTCCAGGAGAATGACGATTTCATCGAGCGGTTTCACCTTATAGCTGCTTTTCACCGGCCGTCCGTTTACGAGGATGAATTCCTGCTCGGCAGCCCGTTGCAGCCGGTTGCGCGACGTATTGTATAGATGTTCCATAAGGAATTTGTCTATTCTCATCGGCTTTTGTCCGCTGTCCGCTGTCAGGCGGTGGTGTTCGTACACCGATACGCCTTCTTCGTCTGGTTCTTCGTCCGTGAACGGAATGCCGTTCAATGGTAGCCTGTCTTTGTCGTTGCTACAGTCCGTATTCATTGTGTCATGAGGGAACGTGTGTTAAAAATCATCCGGGGCCGTGACATCCCGGTCTTCGTCATAAAGCTCTTCTTCCGTGACGGGAATAGAGTCGTTGCCGGAAACGTAGAGCGAATCGTCGCCAAAGCTTCCGCTTCCTACCTGTAGGGTCAATTCGGCATCAATAGGGATACGGTCGCCCCCGAAGATATTCTTTCCACGGTATTTCACACCGTACACCCAATCTCTTTCACCGTCTACGTATTCACACGGGCTGAGTTTGAATCCCATGGCCGTCAACCGCGCTTCCGCCTCGCGCAGGGAGCTGTTGTCGGCAATGTCCGGCATCGGGAGGGTGGGAGTGCGTGTCGTATTGATGGTCAGGTAGATTTCCCGCCCGGGTTTCACTTGGCTGTTGTTGGCCGGAGTCTGTTCCAATACCGTACCGGAAGGCAGCGTCTTGTTATATCCGGAATCCGTGACGACAGCCACTAACCCTTGCCTTTCCAAAGTCTGGCGTGCGTCGTACACACGCATGCCTTTCACGTTCGGAACGGTGATTTCCACCCCATGCATGGTGTAGCGTTCCAGTCCGATCCAGATGCCGGCAGCGATGGCTACTATGATTAGGAACATCGCCAGCAGATTCACCCAAATGATTTTGCTGGTCAGTTTGCCGAAGAATTCTTTTATGGTCATTGCGAGTACCTGTGTATGTTCGGGGGACAAAGGTACTAATAAAAAAGAAAAAAGAAGTAAGGGCTTCCTTACTTCTTTCAATTTCTTTCGGAAAAAGATGGCTATAACTTATTTACCGTGTCTTTCGTCGGATACGGAAAGTTTCTTACGGCCTTTGGCACGGCGTGAAGCCAATACTTTGCGACCGTTTTTCGTAGTCATTCTTTCACGGAAACCATGCTTGTTCTTTCTCTTTCTGTTGTGGGGTTGAAATGTTCTTTTCATTGTTATATTCTGTTTTTATTTGTTTCTTATCGGGTTCGGGGTGCAAAATTAGGCACTTTTTTTAAATTAAGCAAGAGATAAGTCATTTTCTACCAAAACTTTTGTGTTTTTTTTCTTTTTTCCATTAACTTTGCAGCGCAAACGGAAGTGTGCATTGATTATATACATTTAAAATAGAATACAAAGCAAGATTTTTATGATTAACGCTCAAGACATTAAAAAAGGTACTTGCATTCGTATGGATGGCAAGTTGTATTTCTGTATCGATTTCCTGCATGTGAAACCGGGTAAGGGCAATACCTTCATGCGTACGAAGTTGAAAGACGTGGTCAACGGTTATGTGCTCGAACGTCGTTTCAACATCGGCGAAGCCTTGGAAGACGTGCGTGTGGAGCGTCGCCCCTACCAGTATCTCTATCAGGAGGGCGAAGATTATATTTTCATGAACCAGGAAACTTTTGAGCAGATACCTATCGCCAAAGGACTGATTAACGGTGTGGATTTCATGAAGGAAGGCGAAGTCGTGGATGTGGTTTCGGATGCTTCTACCGAGACGGTGCTTTACGCTGATGTGCCGACCAAGGTGGTATTGAAGATAACCTATACGGAACCGGGACTGAAAGGCGATACGGCCACCAATACCCTGAAGCCTGCCACGGTGGAGACTGGTGCGACGGTGCGTGTGCCTTTGTTCGTGAACGAGGGTGAGATGATAGAAGTCGATACTCGCGACGGTTCGTATTTGGGCCGTGTGAAGTAACGGAAGATATTTTAGTTTTTAATGACGGAAAGTGAATAATAAGGTGTTTTGCACCTTGTTGTTCACTTTTTTTTGTTACATTTGCCTGACGATGCCGTGGCGCGTCCCGTCGTGGCTCGTTTGGAAGATAGGATGTCCAATGAGGGTTAGTCTCTCGTAGCGTGAGTTGAAACAATGAAATATTCTCTGATTATACCGGTTTATAATCGTCCTGATGAGGTGGATGAACTGTTGGAAAGCCTTACCGGGCAGACGTTTACGGACTTTGAAACGGTCGTGGTGGAGGACGGTTCTTCCCGCCCGTGCCGCGATGTGGTGGAGAAATACGCCGGACGTCTGTCGGTGAAGTATTATGACAAACCTAACTCTGGGCCGGGCCAGACCCGTAACTACGGGGCGGAACGCAGCAGCGGCGAGTACCTAATAGTGTTGGATTCGGACTGTGTGCTTCCGGCGGGATATTTGCAGGCCGTAGATGACGAGTTGAGGAGCGAGCCTGCCGATGCTTTCGGCGGTCCCGACCGGGCACATGAATCTTTCACGGACGTGCAAAAGGCCATCAGCTATGCCATGACCTCGTTTTTCACTACGGGAGGCATCCGGGGGGGGAAGAAGAAAATGGATAAGTTTTATCCGCGTTCCTTCAACATGGGAGTGCGGGCGGAAGTCTACCGTCGGTTGGGAGGCTTCTCCAGAATGCGTTTCGGCGAGGATATAGATTTCAGCATCCGGATATTCAAGGCCGGGTGCAGTTGCCGTTTGTTTCCCTCTGCCTGGGTATGGCACAAGCGGCGCACGGACATGAAGAAGTTTTTCAAGCAAGTGCATAATTCCGGCATTGCTCGTATCAATCTGTATAAGAAATATCCCGAATCGCTGAAGTTGGTGCATCTGTTGCCCATGGTGTTTACCGTGGGGGCATGCTGCCTGCTGTTGGCCGCACTTGTAGGATGGGTAGGTTCTGTCTGGATTTTTCAGATGACCCACCGTTACGTCTATGCCGTGGAGATGCCGGGCTTGGTGCAGCATGCGGCTGTGTTCCATGCCTTGTCGTGGATACCCTTGTTGCCCTTGTTGTTGTTCGCCCTGTTGATTTGCACGGATGCCACGGTGGCCAACCGCAGTTTGAAAATCGGCGTACAGGCGGTGGGGGCTTCGTTTGTCCAACTGACAGGCTACGGTACGGGATTCCTCCGTGCATGGTGGCAGCGGTGTGTGCGCGGTAAGGATGAGTTTTCGGCTTTCGAGAAGAATTTCTATAAATAAAGCTATGGAGACGGCGAAACTGAACATCAAGCAATGGGCCGAAGACGACCGTCCGCGTGAAAAATTGATGCAGAAGGGGCCTTCGGCGCTGAGCAATGCCGAGCTGTTGGCCATCCTTATCGGTTCGGGCACAGTGGAGGAATCTGCCGTGGGCTTGATGAAACGTGTCATGGCCGATTGCGACAACCGTTTGAAGGCGTTGGGGCGCATGTCGCTCGAAGAACTGACCGGGAATGTAGAGGTATGGGACAAGGAGACCGGGAAGAAAAAGAGGGTGCGCCGTTACAAAGGGTTGGGCGAAGCCAAGGCCGTGGCTATCATGGCGGCTTGCGAACTGGGACGCCGCCGGATGGAGGAAGATGCTGCGGAGCTGCCTTCCATCCGTTCCAGTGTGGACTTGTACCATTATTTCCTGCCGCAGATGCAGGATTTGTTCCACGAGGAATGTTATGTGCTTCTGATGAACCAGGCTTGCCGCATTTTGGATAAGATACTCGTAAGTAAAGGCGGGTTGACGGAGACGGCGGTCGACATCCGCCTGATTTTGCGCGAAGCCCTGTTGCACCGTGCGCCTGTCATTGCGCTTTGCCACAACCACCCGTCGGGGCAGGTGCGCCCCAGCATGGAGGACGACCGGCTGACCGACCGGCTCCAGAAGGCTTGCCGGATGATGAATATCCGTCTGTTGGACCACATCATCGTGGCCGAAGGCGGTTTTTACAGTTATTGTGAAGAAGGTAAATTAGTATAACAAGATAAATAAAGATCGATATATGGAAGAGGAAAAGAAAATGCCGGAGAAATTGCAGGTGGAAGAGAAAGTGATCGAGATGCTCAAAACGGTGTACGACCCTGAGATACCGGTGAATGTGTACGACCTCGGATTGATATATAAGATAGACTTGGCAGACGATTATGCCCTGAGCGTGGACATGACGCTTACGGCCCCGAACTGCCCGGCTGCGGATTTTATCGTGGAGGACGTGCGCCAGAAGTTGGAGAGTATAGAGCAGGTAAGGTCGGTGGAGGTCAATCTGGTGTTTGAACCCGAGTGGGACAAGGACATGATGACCGAGGAAGCCAAAATGGAATTGGGATTCTTGTGATGAAAAGCGTATATTTTCTTTCGGATGCCCATCTGGGATGCCGTTCCATCCCGCACGACCGTACGCGGGAACGCCGGTTGGTGCGCTTTCTGGACGGCATCAAGGATAAGGCTTCGGCGGTTTACCTGTTGGGGGACATCTTTGATTTCTGGTATGAATATAAGACGGTGGTGCCCCGTGGCTATACCCGTTTCCTCGGGAAGCTCAGCGAATTGGCCGACCGGGGAGTGGAGGTACACTTCTTTACGGGCAACCACGACATCTGGTGCGGCGATTACTTGGTGAAGGAATGCGGCGTGATGCTGCACACCGAGCCGATGACGGTGGAGATGGGCGACAAGGTGTTCATGTTGGCGCACGGTGACGGTTTGGGCGATCCCGACCACAAGTTCCGTTTCCTGCGTGCCGTGTTCCGCAACCGTCTTTGCCAACGCATGTTTTCCTGCATCCATCCCCGTTGGGCTGTGGATTTCGGTCTGTCTTGGGCGGCGCACAGCCGCCAGAAGCATGGCGTGGAAGGCGGTGACCCTCCGTATCTGGGTGAGGACAAGGAGTATCTCGTCCGTTTTGCCAAGGAATACCTGAAAGCCCATTCCGAAATCAACTATTTCATTTTCGGCCATCGTCACATCGAGTTGGACTTGATGCTGACCCGTTCGAGCCGTGTCCTGATTTTGGGCGACTGGATTACGCAGTTCACTTACGCCGTATTCGACGGGGAGAACCTGTTTATGGAGAACTATGTAGAGGGCGACACTTGCCTGTAACCTTTGCAGCGTGTCTGTCGCTGTTTCCGCCGGACGGTTTGCGGAAATGAAAGTTCTGTAAAATACATGACAGAATCTGCTCTGTGCTGTCCGGAAAATCAATCTCCGCAGAACGGAAAATCAGTCTCAGCCGAACGATTTCCCGTTCTGCGGAGATTGATTTTTGTTTTGTATTTTATTGAAAATTAGCGGATTGCTTTTTGGTGCAGAAAAGTAAGATGTTTTGTCACCACCACACCTGTCTTCCCTGCTCGTAGGTGAAGATGCGTTCTTCCTTTCCTTTGGACAGGTCGCGCAGCCAGTACAGCCCGCCGGACGGGACGTTGCGGAACCGCAGGCAGATGTTCGCGGCTTCCTGTTTGCCCAAAGAACTCCATCCCTGCCCGTTCCAGTAGAACAGCTCGTAAGTGTCGCCGATGTCTATCGTATTGCCGTCGCCCCGTGCGGTGTAGACGATGCGTTCCAAGGCCGTGGGGCGGCCGAAGTCCATGCCGACCCATGCCCCGGCAGAGAGCGGCGCATCGAAGAACGTAAGCAGATCGTCGTCGAACACTTTGTCCTTCGTACCTTCCGGATTCCCCTCCCAATGACCGTCCGTGCCGATGATTTTGCCTTTAACGGGCTTGTGGCTTCCTCTTTCATAAAAACGAATGTCGGCAATGTTGCAGTACGAGCCTTCCTTAGGCTGGTAGAAGCGCCAATAACGGTAAGGGCGTACGGTGTCGGATAGCAGGATTTCCTTTCCGGTGGCCGAGCAGTCCGTCACGCGATGGAGTACGGTTTTCTCCTTGAAACGGGCATCGTTGGAGGCTTGGAACTCCCCGCTGTCGATACGCATGATGACCTCTTGGACATGAGGCAGGACGGGATATTTGCGCCACAGTACGAGGTCTGCTCGGTGCGTTGTGTCGGCTACGACGGGACGTACCTTGCCGCCGTAGGCAAAGAGGAATGGGGCGGCCAAAGGTTTCATTTTTCCTCCTTTCTCATAGCATACGGGCAGGTAGACCGTGTTCATTCCGACTTTATGGAATATGACTTTCCCGTCTTCCATCCGGGCAAAGTCCACCGGCACCCATTCCTTGTTGTCGAACACGGTAAGGAAAGCGTAATGCCCTTCTTTCCCCTCAGTGGTATGGACGATGGCATCCCGGCAGTCCATATATTCTTCCGTCACGTCTTTGATGAACGGATTGCGGAATACGTCCGGCACGTATTCCTCGTTTTGGAGCATCCGGCGTAGTTCCGGGTGCATGGCGTAGGTGCGTCTGAACACTTTGGGCATGCGTTCGCCCAACTTGTGAGGTTGTCCGGGATTGGAGCACACGCCACTGAAGGGCATACGCTTGCCGTCTTCGGCCAGCAGGACGTTCCAAGAGTGGCCTAAGCTGCGGAAAGCCCATTGCGGAGTGAAATCCATTACCACGGGAATACCTTGGCTCCGGAATACGGAGGTGGCTATGGTGCCGTAATCCGCACAAGTACCGATGGGAAGCCTCAGGCGGGTACGCCAACGATGGACGGGCAGCAGGATGGTTTCGTCCGTGATGCCCGGTTTCATGTAATACCACAGGTTGTCGTTCAGCTTGATACCGGCCTGCAGGGCGGAATTCCGGTACAGGTCGCAATAGGCCAGTTCGTCGAGATGGTCGGGGTGGAACGAGCGCAGATGCGTGCGCCAACCGTCCAAAGGCTGAAGTTCCTCGGCCTTGTAAGGCAGCAGGTATTCACAAAAATCCTCAAAGCCCAGATGCCGTGCCCATGGTCCTTCCTTCCATTGTACGAAGGCACTGTCTATGTTTTGGATGAGGAAACCGGCGGTGACGATTTTCACGTCCTGCACTTTTCGTGGACGCAAATGGCCGAACCTCCGGCTGAGGGCTACCAACGAGTCTCGCACCACCCATTTGTCCGTCGTGTCCTTCATGGCCGTGAGCAGGGAGTCCACGGCGTCATAATATGGCGTGAATGCCGCCGTGTCGGTTTGCGAGTAATGCCCCGGCATGTGCCGGATGAGGTATTTGGCGGCCTCCAGTTTCAGGGAGTCACCGGCATAATGCGCCAACACTTTTTCCAGTTCCGTGCGGTTTTCCCCGGCCATTTCCAGGGCTTCCTCGAGCAGGGTGTCGTGCGGGCGGTCGCAGGCCGGGAATGCCATGCCGCATGTGATGGCCGCAAAAAGGATGTATCTTCTCATAAGGCTTTGTCTTTTCTATATGTTTTTGGAGTGTGGGTTTGCCGGAGCAGTCCTTCCGCTTCTTCTTTCATTTTCCGTACGGCAGGCGAATCCACCTTGGCACGGAAGGCTACTATCCGCCGCGCCATGTCCCGTGCCTTTCCGCCTTCGCCCGTGGCTTCGTACAGCTTCATGAGGCGGTAGAGGGGATAGGCGCGGTTGGGCAACAGGCTGAAAGCCTTGCGGTAGGCCGTTTCGGCCTCACGGGCGGCCCCGAGGTCAAGGTAATTGTTCCCCATCATGACATGGAACATCGGGTCGCAACTTACGAGCGTGCCTTGCCGCAGGGCGGCGTTGCTGTCGTTATGCCGTCCCAGTCCGCGCAGGGCATTGCCGTAGGTGAACAGGTATTCGGGACGGTCTTCCAACAGGTCGTAATTCCTCCGGAAATCATCCACGAAAGCGGCGTCCTGTATGCCGGAGAGGGCACGGTATTCCCCGTAGGCTTCCACCCGTGTCCTTGTTCCTGCCGTCCACCATGCGGCAGGCACGGCCAACGATACGGCCACGACGGCTCCTGCGGCCTTTTTCCACCAAGCAGCCCCCATGCCGGTTCCGGCCTGCAGGCTTACGGCGTAAGCTACCCATCCTGCGGCCCACAGTCGGAACGGCCATAGGGCGAACGGATAGGAAAACATTGAGGCCGCGAGCAGGGCTATATAGCCGCAGGCCGACGGCTCGCGTTGCCGCACGAGGATGAAAGCCGCCCACAAGGTAATCGTGAGCGCACAGGCCATGCCGATGAGACCCTGCTCCACGCCCACTCCGGCCAGACCGTTGAAGGCATATTCCGGACTTCCGGCCACGGACAGCAACGGGGAATCCGGATGCCCGGCGAAGAACGCGGCCTGCGCTTCCCCGTAGGCGTGGGCGAAACCGCCCAGTCCGTGTCCTGTAAGCCATTCCGCCATCCATGCCTTTCCGGCCACGATGGCCATCAGCAGGCGGCCGTCGGCCGAACCTTGTTTCATGAAATAAGCGCATGCACCGAGGATGGCGGCTGCGGCCAACCCTCCAAGTACCATGCGGCGGTGGCCACGCCATAGCATGACGGCAAGGGCTACCGCCAAGGCCGCCCATGCCGTGCGGCTCCATGTGGCGGCCAACACCGGCAGTCCGGCTGCCCATAGGGCGTATACGGTCGCACGGGATACTTTGTCCGGTCGGGACAATCCTGTCCATGCCCCTTTATGGTTGTACAGCCATGCAGCGGCTACGGCCAGCGCAATGGCCACCAGAATGGCGTACGGGCCGGGATTGAAGAATGTGCCCGTCAGGGCATAGCGGTAGTGATGGGACGGTTTCCAACCGGCCAGTTGGGCGATTCCGGTATAGGTTTGGTAAAGTCCGGCCAAGCATAGTCCGGCGGTCCATACCTGCCCGAATGCCTTTCCGCAAAAAGGGATGGCGAGGCGCAAGGCCGCGTAGGCAAGGCACAAGGCTCCGGCTTCGCGGAAGTCTTCCGTGGCCGGATAAGGGGAGAGGAACCAATAGTTGCAGGCCATGTAAAGTGCCCATAGCAGGACGACGGCATCCAAGGCGTGCGGCCTTGGCCAATGCCGTGCCCGGAGGGAGGCACAGGAAGCCGCGATGGACAACGTGGCCACTATCCCGTAACACCATACGTCGGAAGCAGATGGGTAAGTTACTGTCCGCCACACCGCCGGGAGGCACAGGCAGGCCGTCAGGATGGCTGCCATGCCGTATCGTGTCAGGTCATGCCGCTTCATTTTCGTCAGTTTGGGGAGATTGGGGATAGAGCAGGTTCAGCCCGGCGCGTTCCTTACGTTCGCGTCCGGTAGTGCGGTCTATGGATTCCACCACTTCCGATACCACGCCCACGATGTATTCTTCCGGCACGAAGCCCCAGTAGCGCGAGTCGCGTGAGTTGGCGGCATGGTCCCCGCATACGAAGTAGTAATTCCTTTGGAACCGGTAGTAGGGCAGTGGCTTCCCGCCGGAGAGGCAAACGTTCCGTTCCCCGTCCCAGATGAGCGGTTTGCGGGTCTCGAACTCGATGGCCATGCGGTAGATGTCCGCCTTGCGCCAGTCGTCCATCCGGATGATGTCGCCGCGTCTCGGCACGTAGAGCGGCCCCATGTTTTTCGCGCTCCATCCCAAGCGCGGGTCGCCCGTCAATATCGGCCACATTACGCCCCACGGCAGTTGGTCGTCTGGCACGCTTTCCAGTTGTTGCTGCATGTCGGGCACGCCTATCGTGCCGTGGTAGTTGTTGTTGACGGGGCGGCTGTGTACGAACGAGATGGTGTCGCCCGGCAAGGCCACACACCGTTTCACGTACACATAGTTGATTTTGAATCCTATTTTCCCGCCGTTGACAGGGTAGTTGAAGACGATGATGTCGTTCGGGCGCAGTCCGCGCTGTCCCCTTGTGCGCCAACACTCCAACCTGCCGTCCGTGAAGTCGAGGGATTTGTATATCCGCGCCCCGAAGATAAGCTTGTCCACCTTAACCTTGTCGCCCGGCATCAGGGTGGGTTGCATGGAGTCCGACGGCACGATGAAAGTGTCCGCCACGAAGGCGCGCCAACCGTAGTGTATGCCCACGGCCAACACGGCGGCCATACACAAAAGGCTCAGGGCAAATATACCTTTATATATGTAATCTCCTACTTTCATGCTTGTACGGTTTGTTTTTCTTTTTTCCTAATCCATGCGATGAGGAGGAGTCCGGTCATCAAGCAGAAGCCATACCGGTATGCGACCCAACTGTTCCATGCGGCGAGCTGCTTAAGCTCCGTGGCATGGCGTATAAGTTTGGCCGGATAAGTGTTCAGGTTCCATTTGGCACGGATGGTATTGTTTTCCACGATGAGGACACCTTTTTCGCTGCGGAGTATGGATTTCAGGGTCACTTCATCAGCGTAATAGGTTTCCATTGTGTTTCTTTCGTTCAATCCCGGGAGGGACATGAGGCAAAGAGAAATGTCCCCTTGTTTCGCCAAGGTGCTGAAAGTCTTCAGTTTCTTCCAATCCTCCGCTTTCAGTTCTTCCCTTGCCGTAATGATGGCCAATGGCTTGCTGCCCGGCAGGTTGAGCAGCGAATCCGTCACTTCTTCGTATTGCCCGTTGAAGACGGCAAAGCCGGGATGCCCGTCAAGGTTTGTTCCCCTGTTGTAAGGCAGGAAGTCCACCGGGGGAAGGAACAAGGCGGAGTGTACAGGGATGGCCGTAGCGAAAATGAGGCAGGCCAAAGCCGTCCATTTTCCAAACCCATGTTTCGGGAAAAGCCTTTCGTGGCGCACGGCAAGAATATTCCCGATGGCCAACGCCAATAGCAGGAGGTTCTTGAAGAAGGTGGCTTCATGGCTGATTTTAAAGGCTTCGCCGAAGCATCCACAGTCCTGAATGGCCGTGCCTGCCGCCGTAAAAGCCAAGTCTCCGGTGACGGTCGTAAAGAAAGCCATCAGGAGGCATGCTGTCCAAGCTGTCGGTTTACGGAAGATGCCGAATACCAACAGCAGTCCTAAAAACAACTCTCCGGTGCAGAGGAGTATCGCCCACGCCATGCCGTATTTGCTCCACATACCGTCCATACCCCATACGCGGAAGTATTCCTCCATCTGCAAAGACGTGCCGTAAGGGTCAACGCCTTTGAGCCATCCGGAGATGAGGAAGATGATTCCTAAGAACAAAGAGTGGTATATGGTTTTTCCTCTTTCATTCATTTACATGGATTACAAAACCTAATTTATATAATTCAGTTGGCGTATTGACTTTCATTACTGTATTCAAAAAGTTTGTGCCGGCTTTTCCTTCAGAATTGAATTTTAATGTTATTTGCATGGAATCTCCCGGGGCTGTTATGCTGTCACTGATTTCACAACTGGTGCAGTTGCAATCCGGGTTCACATAATCAATGACCAAGGGATTCTTCCCTATATTGTATAAAATATAGTTGGCTGTGGCTATTTCACCGGCCTTTACAGATTTGAGTTTAATGACCTTTTCCTTTATTTTAAATTCTGAACGGTTTCGTCTAACCGTTTGATGAATAAACATTTAAC
>ERZ838399.277-NODE-277-length-65518-cov-230.384935_pt1 | contig 65518 bp, 105 predicted proteins | sample MGYA00519683_ERZ838399 | MGnify/ENA primary metagenome ERZ838399 (study PRJEB31850, sample SAMEA3708833) | human gut metagenome | biome: human gut; feature: human-associated habitat; material: faeces | place: China | collected 2014 ...
TGGTGTCCGCTGGTGTCCGCTGGTGTCCGCTGGTGTCCGCTGGTGTCCGCTGGTGGCGTTCCTCACCATGTAGGAACGCCACCAGAAAGCGCGCGAAAATGTGAATAAACCTTTCATTTTGGACTGAATATTAAATAACGGTTAAAATAATAGAGAAAAATGTGTATACCTATTGCGCAATAGAGAAAATTGTGTACCTTCGTAGTGTAATCGAAAAACAAAAGGTTACACAAGTAAATCAGGCTTGCCAAAACTGATACAACGTTCTTTCCAGGTATAAAAAAAGCGGGTATTACAGGAATACCCGCCCGGGAAAAAGAAAGATAAAACTTTCTTCTGTTTGTTGCAAAACAAAGATACGTCTTTCTTTCCGCTCCTGAAATTATCCAGAAAGAAAAAATGTTCTTTGAAAAAAAACCGTATAAACGTAAGCTGCGTTCCGGCTGGTGATCCTGTTCACTATCATAGTTTGATACTTTCCCGGCTGTCATAGTTTGACAGCTACACACGAAAGCAAATGGAACAAAGTACACGCGGCGCGGTTAGTCTGTAACAAAAAATCCGTATGAGATAGTAATATATTGATAGCGGGAAAGGAGCCGAAAGGTAGCCTAACGGGTGAACTATGTTCTCCCGGGTCGTGCATAGTCGATACCCGTTACTACTATATTACTAACTTAAAATTATGGACTTATGAAGACAAATGTATCTAAATCAGTATTGAGACGCGAAGCCAAAAAAGAAACTAAAAAGCTTAATAGATCACCGTTTGGCGTTATGAATACAATAAACAAAAACCGTGATCAGGAAAAAATCAAAAGATACTTAGATTTTTACGATATAAAGAAAGTTGATCTATCTATGTTGTTGAGCTTCGAGCTTGGAGACGGTTTTCCTGTTTTCTGTAAATTAAAAAGATTATCAGATATTGAAACATTGGACGGGAACGAATTAAAAGTAGTCCAGATAGGGAAAAAATATTTCGAATACGTTCCAATAAGATTCGATGAAGACGATTTTTTTGCAAGCTTAGAAAGTTTGCTACAAATAAATCAGGAAAAGGAAAAACGGGAAAAAGCAGCAAAGGAGAAAGCAGCAAAGATAGAAACTAAAAAAGCAGAAAAACGTGAATCTAAGATAAACGCTACATTGCAAGCTTTAAAAGTAGAATTTTTAGACGCTTCTGAAGATATGTTGCTACAAATTGCAGAACGTATTGTAGACGCGGCTTAATCTCTAGGGTGTATGGTATTCGTCCGGGTCCGATTCCCGGACACCCACAAAAATATATTCTATCTCATACGGCCGGCGAAAAGGGTATCTATATGTAGTATTTGGGACTATACACTCCAGCTGCATAAGGCTGCACTGTGGGCCGTCTTGAAACACAACACGGGTTTACTATGTGTTGTGCGGATAGGTGTGTCCATGCGCCTATAGTCATCCAGGCCAAGAGTCTGAAGGTATCCAGGGCCGCGAAAATCATAATTCATAATTCTATGGCATAACTGTACCCGTATGGGTGTGGTGTGTCCTGCAACGTGTTGAACGATCAGTCAGGGTGCACCGTGTCCGTATGGATTCATGTACGGGTGTGCTATGCCCTGTTCAATCTTGGGTGTATGCCGGAGTAGTTAACCGGAAAAGATCCATACTGTTTTAGCGTATGTATGGAACGGGCTGGGAGTTATCCGGGCCTATGGAATCAACGTACCATGCGGACACGTGTGTCTGTATGGCGGTGCGCCTGCAAAGGTCGTCTATGTGAAAAGTGTATCCGTGAACGCTATGCAAATAGTGTATCATGGTGCATATAGGCGGGTATGCGTCAACGCAACGAAAACCAGCTTCGGGGGTGGTACGGAAAACCCCTACCTATGTAGTGCTATGCGCTTTCGGGTGCATGGCACTTCTTGTATGTATAACTATAAACTTTTTGAATTATGAAAACTATCATCTTATCCGTATCAATCGTATTGTGTGCTTCTGTTTTTACTTCATGTGCTACAAAGTTTGAAAAAGCTTATGAATCTGAATGTAATTATCGTCTTGCCAAAGATGGTGTATGCTATGAAGTTTCAGATACATTGAAGTTTCACCGGGAGTTTGTACGTGAATATGAAAGTATGGACGTGCTGGAAAAACAAAGATACAGCTCATATCGAATGAATCGGAAAGCGGAAGAAGAAAGAGAATGGAATAAATTCCAGGAAGAGCAGAAAGCAATAGCTTCTATGCTTAATGATTAAAATCAGGCCGTTCACCTTTACCGGTGTACGGCCTGCAATCACAACTTAAAATTATTTTGAATTATGGTAAAAAATAAATTTTATCTGGTAACATGTAACACATGGAATGGTAAAAATATTAATCTATGCGTAACAAACATTCTAAATCACGCAAAAGCAGTTTGTATGGACTATTCAAATCGGAATGCGCGATATAAAGAAATATCAGATATGCAAGTTTTACATATTCTATCTACAGATTTTGCTTGCCAGAATGCTATCAGACTATGACCTATCAGGCCGTTCACCTTTGCCAGTGTACGGCCTGCAAACTTCTTAAATAGTTTGAGTTATGAAAAAGAAAATGAAAGTCATTCTGTGCTGCGTGTTTTTATTCGTGGCTTTGTGTTTCGCTGGTCGTTCCGACTGGAGCGAACAGGTTATCTATGTAATGCCAAAAAGCGCATACGAAAGTATTAGCGCAAAGCTCGGCGAAGATTGCAGTGACTACGAAATAGCAAAAGAGTACGTAAAAAACAAATCGTACTACGACGCTATGGGGTATTAATTCCATGCTGGAGGTACTTTACGGTACTTCCAGACACGATTACTAACTTAAAACTATAGGAATTATGACAAAATCATTAACAACCCAGGATTGGGAAAGAATTACAAAAGTTATGTATTCACAAATGAATCATCGTCCCGATCATAAGAAAATAGTAAGAAGAATATGCAAGAATGAAGCCGTAGCCACAAAGATCGAGATAGACGGTCCGGGAAGTTGTGCGGTGTATGTACAGCTTCCTGACGGTTGGTGGGGCGAATGGATTGACGTATGGGTGAAAGATGATGACGTTCAGGTAGATTGGAATGACATGTACATGGATGACATCAAAAAAGATTGTGACGTTTTCGGTATTGTTACATCGCAGGCTGTAAGCTATGCAATCAGTCAGGGTGTGATAATTGAGACAGAGGATGGCTACAAAGCTTCATAGTATTAGCCGGTACAGCGTTGTAACTGTATCGGCTGCCATGTCTAACTATAAAACAAAGGAATTATGGAAAAATCAAAATTACTCAGAGCAAGTGTATATGTAGGTACATATAAGAAATATAATGAAGGTTCGCTGGCTGGCGCATGGATGGAATTGGCCGACTATGAATCGAAAGATAAGTTTATGGAAGCCTGCAAGGAATTGCATAGCGACGAGGAAGAGCCAGAGTTTATGTACCAGGACTATAATAACATACCAGACGGTATGATAAACGAAAGCTATATCGACCCGCTAATATTTGGTATCATTCAGTGTGCAAAAGATATGGATGACACAGAGACAGAAGCATTTTTTACGTTTCTTGATATGTACTTTGTGGATTATTCCTATATCAAAGACGGTGAAGAGCTCGTAGAAAAGTTCAGAGATAAATACGCAGGAGAATTTGATTCTGAAGAAGCGTTTGCCACCTATATGGCGGAAATGAAATGGCCTGAAGAACTTCAAACTGAGTTTGGTCAGTATTTCGACTACGAAGCATATTCCAGGACATTGCTTACCAGCGGATACCGCCATCAGGGTGATTTCTACTTCTGTGTAGCTTAAACATTCCGGCAGGTTTTTGAGAATCTGCCGGGGTCTATTGTCTAACTTAAAATTTATAGAATTATGGAATCAGGAAAAATGTACAGAATGGATTGGTCAAATGGTTTTCAGATGGTAGAAATCGGTAAAAAGGTTCTCGAAGTAGGCCAGCGCGTTTATGGATTCTTAGGTTATGGAGGAAGCGAAAGCGGTAAGTTTATCGTAACTTCTGCACCTGACATTCACGGACGGCAGAAAATGGCAGAAATCGGTAGACCGCACCGTTTCGCATATTGGAGAGTAGGCCAGGACGACCAGCCGTTATCAAAGAAGTTCGGTATTGGTTACTATTGGGACGACAAAGAGCCCGACTACCGTATGCCCGAGCAGGAAATAGCCAAACTGGTTCACCAGTGCGAAGTACAGCAGGCATGGAATGAACGTCTGGAGAAAAACAAACGTATAGCCAGCCAAAATCGTACCGATCAGCTCCGAAAAGAGTATGGCTCGATACTGACTGAGTGTAATAGCTATGACGACAAGACGGCCAAACAAAACATGCTTGTGCTTCTGAAGCGTGCTTTTCCGGGTATAAAGTTCTATTCCAAAAAGAATGGTTCAAACAGCTACAACGTAAGATGGACGGACGGTCCGACCGAAAAGATGGTTGCTAAAATCTGTTCTAAGTTTGTAGATACGACATTTAACGGATACGAGGACATTGAAGAACACATCAAAAGCGAGTTTACTTCCTTATATGGTGGAATCGGTTATATGCCGGATTTGGAACGCAGCTATTCTGATAAAATCTGGAATGAAACAAAAGAAAAATTCTATGCCAAACATCCCGAGGCTATCGGAATAACTGAAACAAATCAGTTTCTCCCAAAGTCTTATTCAGAGTTTGTGGAATCTAACCAGTACACTTCTGCTTCAAGTTGTTTACGGGGTTATCTGAGTGATATAGATTTTTATAAGAAACCGGAGGAAAAACCTGTAAGTTCTACAGCAAAAGCCGTAGAAAATAAATCTGATTTGCAGCTTGTAGATTACAGCGAAAAGGCCGTGGCCATCATCGGTAACACCCGTGACTATGTAGCGAAGCTCAAAGAGCTTGGCGGACGATTCAACGGTAAGTTGAAATGCGGTGCTGGTTGGGTTTTCTCAAAGAAACGCGAGCCGGAACTGAGAGCAGCTTTCTCTCTGTAATGTAGAGGGCAGCCGGAAGTGATTCCGACTGCCTTACTTATTGTCTAACTTTTAAATTTTTGAATTATGAATGTTTACTACAAATTGTGTCCGAATGTATTTCTTGCAAAGTGTGATGAAAAGCATGAAAAAGGTGAAACTATCCTTGTAACAACCAAATATGGGAAAAAAAATGAAAGTATCGTATTCAATCTGATATTTGAGCGTGACGGATTCTATTACTATTCCATAGTTCGTACAGATGGATTCAACGTGCAGGAATGGGCTAAGAAAAGAGCTGAAAGACGACTTGAATGGGCTAATGCGGCAGACAGCAAAAGCCAGGAATACTTTGATAAATCCAACAAAGACCGTGGTTTCCTTTCACTTGGAGAGCCAATCAAAGTTGGTCATCATAGTGAAAGAAGACATCGTAAAATGATAGAAGATGCCTGGAACAATACTGGGAAAGCGGTAGAAATGATGGATAAAGCAGAGGAGCACAGACGAGTTGCTAAGTATTGGGAAGACAAAGCTGATACGATAAATCTTTCAATGCCTGAAAGCATAGACTACTATGAGCACAAACTGGAAGTTGCTACCGAATATCACCAAGGGCTTAAATCTGGTAAATATCCTCGCGAGCATGCTTACTCTTTGACTTATGCTAAAAAAGCGGTAAATGAAGCTCAAAAGAACTATGAATTAGCAAAAAAACTTTGGGCCTAAACCTGAATCCGGATGGAGAGTGACACTCCCTCCGGTAGCTATTGTCTAACTAAAATTATTGGAATTATGAGCGAGAATTATATTGTATTAGATGGAAAGACCATCAAAAGAGGCAGCGAAAAAGTAAGAATTGAAATCCGATGTTTTGAAAAACTAGATGGTAACACTTACGAGTTATGGGAAAACTACGGTAAAGAGGTTTCAATGCCTGTAGGAAGTGAAACATATAGAGAAATCAATAATGCGATGGATGCTTTTGAAAGAGTAACAGGTGTTAAATACACTCCGGCATTCAGAACATTCCTATCATCAAGTTTTAAATAAAACCTATAAACCATGCACGTATCAGAATTAAACAGAAACCAGTTGACAGAACTCAAACAGAGTTATCTCATTCAACACAATGAAGAAGTAGAAGAAGGTACTTCTTATGACGAACTAGTCGGAGTTGACAGTATTATCTCTGATGAAATGATATATGAAGCTTATTCAGGTATCAATTTTACAGAAGATGATTTTTCCTGCTAAGAAAATCCGGATGGAGAGTGATACTCCCTCCGGATACATAGTCTAACTTAAAATAAAGAATTATGGGAAATCAAAAATCAGGTCTATTAGTAGTTGTATTTGATAATGATGGGAAAGGTGGCATTTCAGAATGGTTTGAATACTCACGAGAAAAACCTGACGAAGTTATAAATCTTCTCAAGTATATGCGTAAGAAATATAACGCATATTGGTGGGGAGAATATAAAATGTATCGAAGAAGTAGGAATATAACCCTTTCTCAATCAGGACATGTAAATGCTGATTATGAAGGTAAGTTCAGAAAAATAAGACCTCGTAAATGAAATTAGCTACTAACCGGTCTAAGTCTGCGATCTTAGCCCGGTACTATCGTCTAACTTAAAAACAAGGAATTATGGTAATAAATATTGAGAAACATTATTTTCGTCACTATGCCAATAAAAGCGAAGTAAAAGAATATGGTAAATTCCAAGTGGGAGAAATCATAACAGATTGGGAAGGATGTACAGGATGTATTCTTTTAATATTTAAAAATGGAGATGTAAGAACTGACAGCAATGGAATGAGTAGCATATCAAAGCTAAAGAAAGTAAGAAGTAAGAAGAAAATACTGAATTATCTGAATGAACTTTATAATGAGGACATGTATTTTCTGCAAAACAATTACAACCAGGAAATAGAAAAAGCTCGCTAAGAAAATTTCGTACCGATTTAAAAGATTGGTACGAGAACCATTGTCTAACTAAAATTTTGGAATTATGAAAGTAGAAAAGAATTTAATCGAGAAAGTAGCTAATGGTAAAACATTAATGAAAGGTGAACCAGTAGAAATATCCAAAAGTATTCTTAAACCCGGGATATGGAGCAGATTCAGAAAATATGCTTTCCTATATGAAGGTGACGATAACAATCTAAACGATTTACAAGATTGTATAATTGATTTTCCTATTTTTGCTGCCGAAGTAACAGTAATGGATGTTCCTAAAGAAGTTCACCCTGTAGGTAAATTGCAAATATCTGGGATGCTTCCAAAATACTCCTTAGAAAAACTATTCTGGATGCTTAATGACGATGAAAATCTCAGGTCATTGTGTGAAGGTAAGATATTTAAAATAAGAAGCGTAAAAGGAAATTTTAAGCTGTCTTACAATTTCCTGCAACAATGCTTTGGTGACGAACTTATACCTATGAAACAGTGTCTTGACATGATGCGCATCTAACCTACTTCCGGATTCAGGTTTGCATCCTGGTCCGGAACCGATGTGTAACTATAAAATAAAAAGAATTATGAGCAGAACAAGATTTAATAAGAACGGGACGGTAAGCATAACTGGTATAAGTTTAGAATTATATTATGCCATACAGAAAATAGTTAGTGCTTCTGAAAGTGCATTTTCAGATCCGGAAGAAAATGGTGAATACTATAGTAATTGTGATTTTCTGTGTTCATTAACTCCAAAAGAGAAAGAAGAATAAGAAAAAATTGATTGGATACTATAATTCCATCGGTCACGCTGTGAAGCGTTAGTTTTTAAGTTAGTAAATCAGCCGTAGGAAAAGTGATTTTCCTTCGGCGACTTGTGAAAAATAACTATATTTACAACGTCAAACTTTTAGAATTATGGGAAATACATATAAACCGTTTGCAAAATAATTCCACAAGTTAGTTTTAAGTTAGAACAAGTCCGGCTGAGGTGATACTCTTTCGGACTACGAATGTTTAATCAAATCGTGAGGCACACGGAAAAAACTGTTTAGAGTTATGAAAGCTAGTTTTGAGGATGTAGTAAAAGCAACAGGAAAGAATTTTGAATGCGAACAGTCCATAAGCGGATACTACCGTCTTGTATGTGATGGGAAAATAATTTTAGACGACAGCGCTTGTGAAGATGTAAACGGAACTGAACAGGAAGCGAAAGATTTCTTTGCGGAATACCTGCTTGAATATGAAGTTCCGGAAGATAAGAAAGAATACCGTTGCGGATTATGTTTTCTGAAATGATAATAATCATAATTTCCTGCCGCTGTGAAGCGGAGTTTTAAGTTAGGAAAAAGCCTGACGGATAGTAATACTTCGTTAGGCTACAAATTTTTAATCTAAAACGTGAGGCACACGGAAAAAACTGTATAGAATTATGTATAAAAGATATTTTATATGCCATAGTATAGAATCAGAATACCGATTTTGGGGTAGCAATAGCGATGTAGGTAAGTTTGAAGCTATGGACGTGATGTTTCTCGAATTAAATGAGGGAAATAGTAAGGAGCCAAGAAAGATGCTTCTCCCCCACTTGAGATACGAAAAAGAAAACTATCCATTAATTGAAGTATCAAAGGAAGAGTTTGAAAGAAGAATTTCAAATTCAGTAGGAGCAGCAATTTATAGAGATAAAGAATAACAAACTCCAACACTAAGTAAAATAAAAACTGCCGTAAAACAGCAGCTTTAAAAATCCTTCTGGTACGATTAAAAGAGTAAGCTTACTTTTTAGAATCTACAAATAGTAGAAATTGTTTCAATTCCATTGAAGGACAATGCAAATGTATAAAACATTATTCTAAAACGCAAAAATTTACAAATAAAATAATTCATAATTTCCTGCCGCTGTGAAGCGGAATTTTAAGTTAGAAAAAAGCCTGACGGATAGTAATACTTCGTTAGGCTACAAATTTTTAATCTAAAACGTGAGGCACACGGTAAAAACTGTATAGAATATGGAAAAGAAATTTATTTTGACTGACAAATTCATAAAACTCGCAAGTGGGAAAAAATTGTTTCAAATCAAATGCATAAAATCATTTAAGTACGCCAAAGAAGGTGACTTGGGAGGTTATGTTGAAAAAGAAAGCAACCTTAGCCATGAAGGTGATGCCTGGGTGCATGACGATGCTCTGGTGTTCGGTGATGCTCAGGTGTACGGCAATGCCCAGGTATATGATAACGCAAAGGTATATGATGACGCAGAGGTGTATGGTGATGCAAAGTTGCATGGGAACGTCCGGGTGTATGGATATGCCGAGGTGTATGATAAAGCCCAAATGTATTGTAACGCCCAAGTGTATGGATATGCCAAGGTGTATGACAGAGCACAAATATATGGTAATGCTCAAGTGTATGGATATGCCAAGGTGTATGACAGAGCACAAATATATGGTAATGCTCAAGTGTATGACAGTGCCTATGTGTATGACGGAGCACAAATATATGGTAATGCTCAAGTGTATGGATATGCCGAAGTGTATGGCGGAGCACAAATATATGGTAATGCTCAAGTCTATGGTGATGCCGAGGTGCATGAAGAAGCTCAAATATATGGGTACGCTAAGGTTTACGATACCGCTAACATACATTGTAATACTGAAGTGTATGGCGATGCCAACATATATGGTGAAGCCTGGGTATATGGATATGTTAGTATATATGAGAACGCCCACGTATATGGCAATGCTCATATATATGGTAATGTTGATATATATGGCAATGCACAGGTGTATGGCTGTTCCTCTGTATGTGGCGAGACTATAATATGCGAGAATGCCCACGTATATGATGCTGAGATAGATGACAACGAATTAGTACACTGCCCTACATGGATACGTGGCAATGCCGAGATAAAGGACAATGAGAGCCATTGTGGGTTCAATCTTTCAGGCCCATTCATTAGCCACATACATGCCTACCGGACTAAAAAAATGAAGTGGAAATTACTTGTGAAGATTTTCGTGGAAACATGGAAGAATTTGAAAAGGAAGTAGATGAAACGTATTCAGGGAAAATATCCAAAGAGGAGTGCAATCGGATAATAGAAGAAATCAGGACAAAGATCGGCTAGGATGCACACTCGAAACGAATGAGGAAGTATGATGATGTAGTCTGGTTTATAGAAATAAATAAAAAGCGCGACGGAGTACGCCGCGCTAAGATACTAAAAGTGTGAAGCAATTCACAACTGAAAACCTACCGATGGTAGATTTTCGTTTTAATCCACAAGGGACAATCCCTTGACGGCACAAAGATAGTATTTATATCTTATATCAAAAAAAAATCATCATAATTCCTATATCTGTTTTATAACTGAATTATTATTTTAAAATTAAAATCAATGAAAACACAAATAGAAAAACTTAGAGAGCTTTCAGACAAGAAGAAAAGTGTAGTAATGAATCAATATGTAGATGATTTATTACGCAATGGGAAAGCATATACTGTACGGAGCCGGTATAGTGGAGGTTACTATTATAAAAAGAGTTATACCGAAGAACTGGATAAACTTCTTACAGAGCATGGCATAAGCCATGAAATAGGGAACGACGCGCCTCGCGGTGGAATGAATGGTGAGTTTGTATCACTTAAAGGAACTGTGTTAAAGTATGTGCTGAAGTGTAAAAGGGAAAGAGAGGAATTATGGAAAGCAGAACAAGAGCGCAAGGATAAGCAAAGAGCATTGGCTTATGAAAGATATAAACAGGAATGCGAAAAAACTTATAAATTCTGCGTGGAAAATAATATAGAAATTGATTTTTCTTACTTTACTGAAAAAGATAATGAAAGGTTTTTTCATTTTGATTATGACTATATAAAGAAGGAAATATTAGGATATAAAATATCTATTCCTAAACGCTTTTATGGTATGGCATCGAGGTATTCAGGCGTACAGTCGAATGAAGGCTTTCGTAGATACGTTAAAGAAAAACTGCTATCTTCGGGTTTATCGCATGAAGGGCGCAAGATTACTGAAATTTATGACTGTGGCGTTGGTGATGGTTAATTTATATCCAAAAATATTTATCATAATTCCTGCCGCTGCGAAGCGAAGTTTTAAGTTAGAGCAAAGGCCGACGGAGAGTAATACCCCGCCGGCCTTCTTCATTTTTAAATTATAAACGTATGAATAAGAAAAGAAGAAAAGAAATCGAAGACGTAAGAAAGTCGTTGAGAAAAGTATATGAAGAACAAGAAGCCTTTGATAACCTCCCTGAGTCTTTCCAGGAATCCGAAAAAGGAGAGCGTATGCAAGAGTACATAGAATATATGGAAGAAGCCCTTTCAAGCATTGAAGAATCAATTGAAAGTTTAAACGAAATAGAGTAAAATTATGGACGGAACAACAATTTTCTCAGTTATCTGCGTCCTGCTTTTCGCAGGCTATCTGGTGGTAAGATACCGCCGCTACAACATTCATCGTGCACTGAATCTGCCGAAAAATCCTCCGCGTTACCCGGACAGTGCCATTAAATCGGCCAAGGACATAGGTAAATTCCTGTTCACCCGTGCGGAGATTTGCGGAGTTCACTTCATGACGGCCGACAAAGATACGGGCGTTTCCTACGAAGCTATCCGCGACATCTCTCGGGGGAAAGACACGCACATAGTGAACTTCCTGCGCATGGCTCACTTTCTGGGATGTGAAGTGGTGATACGGCAAATAGGTACGACCGACACCGAAGACCCGGCAACCACTCCGCAAGTTTACGAGGAAATGATTGCTAACATTGAAGAGGAAAACAGAAGATAAAACATACACCTCAATTAATTGATAATCAGCACCGGCTCAGGCGTGAACCGGCGGTTTTTTGAATTTTAAGTGCAATTTTAATGCGATTCTTGCTTAAAATTGTTACATTTGCCATGCGAAAGAAAAACAATGAATTAACCATAAAAGCAGGGCAAATGACCTATACTAACCAACGACGCAGGGAGCTTAACAAAGCTCTGTTTTCTAAACTGCAAAATCCCCTTATTACTACGCTCGCCGAGGAAGGCGACTCACACATTTTTCTTGAACATCTGCCAAAGGATGCCGAGGAAATTCCCACAGACGACTGCCTGATGCGTAATGTGCCGCGAGGTGTGCTGCCGTGGAACCAGGTGATGCCGGTATTCATTCCTGCTATGTACAACGGGAAGAAAGCATATCTGGTGAACTACGTGAACAATTCACAGAAGAGCATACAGACGGCACTCGAAAAACTGAACACATGCGGAATGTATTACATTCCCGGCATGACGCTGGAGAAAGGAGTGGATTTTGAATGAATTTAAGAAGATGGCCATGCAGGGATGCCTTATCCTGATTGGCATGGTACTGGTAGCAGGATTCTGCCTGTATGGAATCATTTGTCTTGTAAAACAATTTATCTGAAAACGGCATGGAAGAAAAAAGATATTACTACAAGGTGTCGCTATCGAACACGCATCGCGGACGCTGCATTCAGGAACTGATTGATAAAGGAAATAGAGCGGTGGAAGCAGCCAACGAACTGGCTGCCAGTCTGGGTGCTGAATCGCGGACGGACCGTCCGGGACGGCTGTTCCCGGGAGTAGGAATCGGAAGCCTGAAGTTCCATAGAGTTCCCAACCTTTTTGCCTACCAGTTTATCGGTAAGGGAGAATATATCCCGAATATGCAGAACGAGAAAGGGCAGGAGATAGCACGTAAAATCATGGACCTGCCGGACGTGACCTCCGACGATTTCCGGGTGGCGTTTGGCATTCCCATAAACCGACAGCACACTCCTCAGTGGTTTATCTACAACGGAAAGGCGTACCTGTGCAGCCGCTATCCGCTGGGCGAGGAATACGAAACCATCCTCCAGCAGGAGTTTGATTCAAAACGGAAGAAAGTATGAGCTATCAGGTGAATCTTTTCCGAAAGCCTCCGGTAATTGGTGAAGTAGTTTCGCGTGCGGAATACCGCGAGATACTTCTGGCACGCATGGCTGCCGGCGACCTCTATGCGTCGGAAACGCTGGCCATGGTGCGAAAGGCCGACATGGCGCTGGATGTGCTTCGTGAAAAACCTATATACAAAAGAAAGAATGAATCCGTTTGATATTTTTCTGGTTGCTATATTATGTGTAGCTTTTGGATGGAGTATTCTTTTTGCAATAGGAATAACTATTTCTGCATTTAAAGAACTACTGAAAATGATAAAACAAATGATGGAGGATTGACATGGGATGTTTTATTTGCGCAAAATGCGGGTGCGTGGACAACACCGCCACTTCGGAATACTGGAGCATTGTGACAAGACTTGCGCCAGATGCAGAATGGGACGAAAGTCTTCTGCCGTACAAATGGAAACCGCTTTGTTCGGAATGCTGTAAAATAGAGTTTGACGAAACCGGAAATCACGCAAGATATATTCCAGGAAAATGGCACGGAAGATTTCCGAAAGAAAAAGCTACGGAAGACCAGAAACGCCGTGTGGGTAAAGACGGACTGATTCAACATAAATGAAAGATTATGGGAGAGAAGAAATTCAAGCATGTAATGATAGATACGGAAACGCTGGGAAGGACACCTGGAAGCGTGGTCCGTTCGGTGGCTGCCGTAGAGTTTGACCCGCAAACGGGTGAAACCGGACGACAAAAGGTTTGGAAAATAGACCTTACCGATTCTATCCGATACGGTTTTAAGGTAGAAGCATCTACACTTAAATGGTGGATGATGCAGTCGGACGAAGCACGACGCGAATTTGTGGAAGGAGCAGAAACACCACTGGAGGATTTCCTGGAGGATTTCATGCAATTTATAGCTGCTACGGACGAAGGGAACGACTTCACGTTATGGTGTCTTCAGCTTGATTTCGACGTGGCTATGCTTCGTTCCATGTATTCATGGTATAACCTGAACGTGTACAGATGCGACGAAGAAGTGCTTCCGTGGAACTTCCGGAAAGTGCGCGATGTGCGTCCGTATATGGATGCTCTGGATAGTGCAGGTCTTCTTCCTCCGAAGGTGGCGGACAGACACACTCCGCTGGCCGACTGTCTGGCTCAAATAAACTATGTGTATCTGGTTGAAAAGAATAATCTTGTAGTGAGATAGGAGTATGAACGTCACCACCGATACAATAAACCACATATACCAGTATGCCACATACCGCACAAACGAGCGATGCGGAGAAACCGTAACCGTTCCGGGACTTACGGAAGGTGCGCATACCTTTTGCCGTAGCCGTCTGGAAGAAAAATATATGTTTGTGCTTTCGGCTGTGAAGGGTCTTCCTCGCGTGATGCGTTACAGCAATCGTCCGGAAGGCGCTCCATGGATTCTGGCACGCGGTCACGGAAGCCGATACGAAGGGGCCACGCTCGATTCAGCCGAGCGCCTGCTGGTAATGGCCGTCGCGCTCGGTATTGTGCGTGTGATGAAACCATCCTGCGACTCGTGCGATGTGCCGAATGTGGTGATTGACGACGAACGACTGCGGAAAATGGAAATGCTGCATCCCAAACATTCCAGACGTTTTTCATTATTGAACTGGTAAACCTTACTCTATGCTAACACTCGCCAACCGGACCTACGTTCTATGCTTCGAACAGTCGTACACAGCGGCTGCACTCATGGAGTGGATTGAAGCAGGAAAAGAGCCCGAAATATCTATCCGGAATGCCAAAAAAGGAGTAGAACGAAGCGTCGTTCTTACCATAAAAGACAAAGACGGCATTTATCTATCACTTATTCAGCGTATTGCATCTGTTACATCAGCAAGAATACATATAAAATCGGAGGTTTTATGAAATTTAGCAACAATTTTAATGCGATTTCGGTTTAAAATTGTTACATTTGCCATGTCATACAATGACATGTTGGGTGAGAAAAGGTATTTGTAAATTCAGGGTTCCGCATCCGTGCGGAGCCCTTAGTAAAACCTGAAATACATGGCAAAGAAAAACATAAAATGCTATACTCCGGTAAAATAGGCGGTCTTTCCTACCTCCAGGCATACAAGAACTTTGAGAATGCAGATCAGGAGATTGCCGCGATGGGTTTCACTCCCGTGAATCCTATCATTCTCGGACTGAAACCATCGCGCCCGTACTGGATGCACATGGTGTGGGACATTCTGCTGCTTTCCCGTTGCGGTCACATCTACCTGCAGCAGAACTGGAAGTCAAGCCGTGGAGCAAGAATCGAGTTCAGGGTGGCGAAGTTCCTGGGTATTCAGATATGGTTTCAGGGAAATCCTGGGGAAGACAATTTGTACAGCGAAAATTTTTGTGATGTAATGAAATGCAAATAAAATGGGAAAAACAAAAATCAAACTTACAAGTAAGCAGAAAGCAATTATAAAAGTAATTTGCATAGCTTCCGGCCTATTTATCGGGAACCGGATTTTCAATCATGTATCAGCTTGGCTTGGCATTGCAGTTATATGCGTGACTCTGCTAGCATCTATTTATTTAATCTATAAACACATCAAAAAAAACTTATGAAAAAAACGATTAATTTAATTATTGCGGTAATAGGAATAGTATTATTCTCCGCATGTTCTCGTGTAGCACCTAACTATGCAGGTGTATTAATGGAAAACTACGGTAAAAATGGGAAAGAAGACTTCAAGATTGTATCGGGTAAAGTATCTGTATGGGAGCCTGGTACAGAACTTTTTCAAGTTCCGCTGTTCGACCAACGTGGAGGTTTCCAAGAGCCGGTTATTTTAAAAGCTGCGGACAACACAGAGTTTACAGCATGTCCGGTATATTCATATAAGGTTATTAAGAGCCGTGCGGTAGATGTAGTATTCGACAACAAGCATATCGGTGGAGGAAACGATTTTATGACTTCACTTGAAGATAATATACTTGAGCCACGTATGTATGACCTGATAAAAGAAGAAAGCAGAAAATATAAGACAGACAGTCTGATGGCAGACGGAGGTTCTCTTGCTTTTGAAAAAAATCTGGAACAAATAGTAAGGAAAGAATTTAATGATAGAGGTCTTGAATTGAGAAGCTTCTCTGCTCAGCTTGAATTTTCAAATAAAGTAAGAGAAAAGATAGACAGTCGTAACGAAGTAAATACCAATATTTCCGTTCTTGACCAGCAAATTGAAGAACAAAAAAAGCGTAACGAACTGGAACAACTTCGTACAGAACAGCTTTTGATTCAAAGCCGTGGTTTAACTAAAGAAATTCTTCAAAAGCAGTTTATTGAAAAATGGGACGGTAAGACACCATTATACGGTGTTGTTCCTGAATTTCTTAAACTCACGAAATAACTATCTAAATAGCCAAGTTGAATAAAATGGCTCCCGCGTGAAGTGCGTCGGCGCACGTTTTCCATAATGTTTAGTTTAAAAGTTTTGACAAATTCACATTTCAGGGGTTCGACTCCCCCGCGCGGGACTAAATCTTAAAAGAAATGACACTAGATGAAAAAATAGAATACTCCATTAACCTTCTTCGCAAAAGTGAAGAGATGGCATTGAGAATGGACCCAGAAAACGGATTTTATCTGGCGTTTTCTGGTGGGAAAGACCCCCAGGCCCTCTATCACCTTGCCGTACAGGGGGGGGTGAAATTCAAGGCTCACATGAACCTTACAAGCGTGGACCCACCTGAAGTTATACGTTTCGTAAAAAAGAACTATCCCGATGTGGAACTGATAAAACCACGTATGAGCATCTACGAAATGGCAAAGAAGAAAGGATGTCTTCCGACCCGGCTTGTGAGATGGTGCTGCGAAGAGTTTAAGGAAATGTCCGGTGCTGGGAAAGTCACTCTGATTGGAATACGAAAATCGGAGAGCACGAACCGGAAGAAAAGAAATGAAATTGAAACGGGAGACCGTAAATTCTCCGGAACATTTGACCAGTGGAGCGAGCATCAGGAAAAGATGGTGACATGCGTCGGAGGAAAAGACAAAATTCTGGTTTCTCCTATCCTTTACTGGACTGAAAAGGATGTATGGGACTACTTGAAACGAATGCACATTCCCTATTGCGAGTTGTATGACAAAGGGTATAAACGGATAGGATGTATCATGTGTCCCATGTCGAACCACAAACAGAATGTGCGAGAAATGAAAGATTTCCCGCACGTAGGTAAAAACTGGAGGAAAACAATTGAATGGTTGATCGAAAACAAATGGAAGGACAAACCGCTTTTGCAAGATCCTGATATGGCCCTGAAATGGTGGATAAGCAAGAAGTCTTTCAAAGAATTTTATGCAGACGAAGTGATGCAACAGAAATTAGAGTTTAAAGATTAAAAGAAACGATATGATTAACAAATGTACATTCATCGGTAATCTTGGGAAAGACCCCGATTATAAAGTGCTGGAAAGCGGACACAAGGTAGCAAGTTTCTCCATCGCCTGCAGCCGGAAAGTGAAAAACAAGGAAAATGGAGAGACAAAGGAATATACGGAATGGATTCCCATTGTGGCCTGGGACAATCTGGCCGAAATAATCAGCCAGCTGGCCCGCAAAGGTTCGCAGGTGTATGTGGAAGGAGAGTTCCGCACACGAAGCTACGAGGCAGAAGGAACCGGAGAAAAACGCTATGTGTCCGAAATATTGGCACGCGACTTCCGTCTGCTAGGGCGGAAGGCAGAATCATCGTCTGCTCCGCTTCCTACTTCGCCCGACGATTTCGGGAGTCAGTCAGCACCGGATTCTGCTCCTGCACCATCTCAGCCGGCACAAGCGGCCCCACAGCAGCCTACGCAGGGAACGCTTAACATGACTGACGAAAAGGATGATCTTCCTTTCTAATACGAACAGATTAATCATTTAGCGATATGAACGAATTTACAAACCCGGCAGGGAATCTGGGAAACAATCCTTTCTTGCAGGCTCCCTCCACCATTTCACCCATGAAGGGGAAAAGCTCTGAAATAGGGCTTACGGCTTCTATAAGCCGTCCGAAATCCATGATTCCCGTCAAACGAAACCGGTTTGACCGCTACACTGCACAGCAGCGCATGGCCAGTGCAGACATTCTGAACGCCCACCTGCTCATGGTGGAAATCATGATGACCAATATCACTCAGAAATACATCTACGAAGTGGTTTCCTGCCTGAAGGAACGCGGACTGATGCGTCACAACATGAAGCGCAGAGCGAACGAACTGGTAAATCTGTCTAGTGACCTTATGAAGCGATGCAATGCGCACGATGCCATGCAGGTGCGTACCTTTACAGAAACCATCCACCCCGGGCTGTCCGGAAGTTTTATTAGGGGGGGCGGCACACTGACACAGAAGCTTCAGAACATCTTCTGGAAAACCTACGGAGAAAAAATCAACCTCATTTATTTTGCGACCAAGAATGCGCTCGACAAGTGCAACGTGCGCCAGAGCGACCTTGTATCGAACATGGAGATGGTGGCCATGATGTGTACCACCGGAATCGAGTTCTACGACTGCATGTGCCGGAAGGTGGACGGACTGCTCAACGGAGTAGGTAAGGTGAACCGGCAGAAAAGCCAGCACAACGAAAAGATGATGGCTGCGGTGAAAGATATGCTGCGTGAGATGGTGGGAAACATTGAAATACCCGATAAGGAGGGAACGGATGTGCGCACCTTGACCGCACAGTTCCAGATGGAGCTGGTGAAAGACGACCTGCTGAAACTGGTGGAGAGCGGAATCGTTTCGCTACAGGTAGAGTTTATAGAATACGTCATCGCCAGTCTGCGCATGAAGATGGCCGGAGAAGGGCTCTGCTTTCAGGACTACCGCACACTGATGGCACGCATGGGCACTAAGAACAACGTGCGTATGCTGCTGAATGAAATCGCTTCGATCCCTCTTCCTGAATCGGACGACTATGAGGTGTACGATGTCATGGAAATGCTGCCCGATGCAAAGGCAGAAGGCGAAAGCGTGATTGACAAGTTCCGTCACCTATGCCTGGAAGACCATATCCGCACAGTACCTGAAACAAACGAATCCATTACTCTCAGAAAGCTTCGTCAGGAAGTCTACCGCAATCACGGCACACTGAGTATGCTTACCCTACGCTATCTGTACAACGTGTTTGGCACAAAGAAGGCTATGGCAGAATACATAGCGCGTGCGGATGCCGACGTAATGGCGCGTACACTCCGTATGCTGAAAACGGTCAAAGTGAGTCAGCTCGCACTAAAAGACGGATGCCGATACGAACTCAACCTCGGTCAGGGCGTGCGTGCCATGTATGAGATGCACGGTTATACCCGCGAAAAGTTTGCTTCCATGGCAGGTGTAGGAACAGACCGGCTGCTGGAACTGGAGGCCATGGGCGACCTGGCATCCTATCCCCATGCGGAGAAAGCCGTCGGCCCGCTTGTAATGGACGTGGGTAAGATGCTGGGTGCAGACCCCCGTTACGTGCTGTTTGCTTCCCTACGTGAGACAAAAGAGAAAGGCACACTCCCGGAGGTTTACAAACGTCTTTTCCGCGAAATGGAGAAAGTACATAACGATAACAACTATAAATCAGAAGAAAATGGGAAAGAAGAAAAAAAGGAATAACAAACGAGTAAATCCGCCTGAAATAAATAAAAGAATACTCAATGGCTTCCTTGATATGGAATCAGACGCTGGAAATATGATGGAACTATTCGGAGGTTTTTGGCCATTAATTGAGAAAAAAGAACAGGATATATTAAACATCCGAGATAGAACTAAAGTTCCACCGCTTGATTTCAGAAAGATTATAAGCAAAGAACAGCAATCAGGAACTAAAATAGCAAAATATATGGACGGAGAAATCGACGTATCAAAATTCAGTGTCGGACAGGTAGTAAAGCTGAAAGACTACGACTCGCTTAAATTGGCAAATGAGACCCTGACGTATCAGATGTGGGAATTTGATTTAAAACATATCTCAAATGCTCAGGTTGCAATCTACAAAGTGCATAATACCCGTCAGCTCCACAAGGACGGGAAGCCTGTATTCTGGTATGAGGTAGGTCAGTGGGGTCGGAACATAGTCGACGTTCCGGAAGATTTTCTGGAAGAACTGCCTGAACCGGTAAATATACCAGATGATAATGACGAAGGAGAGAAACAACCGGAGAATCCCGCGCAAGAAACTCAGGAAGAAATGGTTGAGAAGTTTGAAGAGGTGCTGCACGAGCTGGTATCTTACGATAAAATGGCAGGTGGAGATCCTAATCTTTATCATATCAGAATAGGAAATTTGTTCAAGGCATGTTTCATGAATGATATTACCTATTCAGACCGGATAGAAGGCTTGCTTCATATTACAAGCATCGCCCGTGCTGCATATCAACACTATGCGCAAGTTACGCTTTCTATGTCCGAAATCAGTCAAGAACAGCTTTACACTTACCGCAAAAAGAATTCCGACTATGGAAACGCCTTTGAAAAGTCAATGGACGAAGACGGAATACTGGTAGCTAAGATCCGCATCGGTGACAAAATTCGAAGAATAAATTCCCTGATTATTAATGGTGGTGAAGGGCAGGTGAAGGACGAAAAGCTTGAAGATACATATCTCGACCTGGCCAACTACTGCGTGATGACAATTCTTTGGATCAGAAAACAACAATCTAAATAAAACAACTATGGCAGAAAGTAATATCAGCAGAGACCACATCGCTATGGAAGCGATGAAGGTGCTCATGGAGAAAACAGTTTCAAACAATCTGACATTAAAAAACCGGATCAGACAATTCTTTGGTCTGAATCATAAGACATATACAGCATTTGACGAGAAAATGATAGCTAAATTATCATACGAAATGGCCGATGCCATGATTGCACAACGCGAAAAATACGGGAGGACAAATTATGATGCACACATGGTTTGAAGGAAAAATCCGCTACGAAAAGACAGCGGAAAACGGGATGAACAAGAAAGTGACAGAGCCCTATCTGGTAGATGCACTCAGCTTTACCGAAGCCGAAGCACGTCTCATTGAAGAAGTAACCCCTTTTATTACAGGAGAGTTCACAGTGACCGACATCAAACGGGCCAACTACAGCAAGATATTCCGTCCGACGAGGAAGGAGCCGACATCTGGTACAAATGCAAACTGTACTTTATTACTATCGACGAGAAAAGCGGTGCGGAGAAGAAGACAGCTACTAACATCCTGGTACAGGCTACCGACCTTCGCGATGCGGTGAAGAAACTGGACGAAGGCATGAAAGGTACTATGGCCGATTACGTGATAGCTTCCGTAGCAGAAACCGCCATCATGGACGTATATCCGTATCAGGCCGAAGCTGAAGTACAGCCTGAGTTCGAGGAATACGACTATGAGAAATTGTCGGCGGCTGCCCGTGTATGCCACAACCTAGGAATCACAGAAAAGGGAGGAAAGAAATGTATCAATACTGACCCGATAAACGTGCTGAATATTCATTACGGTTACGGAAGCGGACTGAAGCTTATTCGGCAGCTTATCAACAAAGGTGTGCTGAAACGGGAGAAAGATTACATTTCTGTGGTAGACAAACCGCTGGAGGCCTTCGATTGGTATATCAAAAAGGAGGAAAGTAATGGTACCATGGAATAGCCATCTGGACATTCCGGTGGAGATACTTTTTAAGTACCTCTGCCGGGACTACCGGCGCGAACAGGCACGCACGGCGGAGCTGGAAAAGAAAGTAGCAAAGCTTCAGGCAGAGCTGAACTATGAGCGCAACAATACGCCCACGGTGGAGAAGCTGCAACGCCAGGTAACATCGCTCAAGACGAAGGTCCGCGAGCAGGAAGGGACTATCAAGGTGAGAAACCTTACCATCAAGCGTTTGAAAGGTGAAATAGGTGGATGATTTATGTGGAACAGAAATAAAAAATACAGGGACTGGTTGCGTGCGCAGCTTGGATTCAAATATCAGGAAAGTATGTTCCCTGATGAAGAAGAATATCCGGAACTGAACGAAGAAAAAGTTCTGGAGGCCATACATGTTATTTCCGTTGCAAGCAAACTTCCGGAGAATAGGATAAAAGAGGCTGTTATAAAACTTATCAATGAACAGCAAATTCTATTTATGGAATCCGTAAATAGTGTGGCTCAAGCGGTAAGTAAATTTAGTGATGCAACTGCTTTAGCCGCAGAATCACTTCAAAAGTATGCCGATAGTATTCCTAAAGAAAAGGACTATAAATCTATAGGAACAGATTTAGGTTCTGGAAAAACCTTTGATGAAAGTTATACAGATATGTATGATTCTTTTTGTGGTTTGGTGTACAGTGGAACTACAGGTTTTGAATTTTTCAGACAACAGATTGTAGACGAACAAAGCCATGTTATTAGAGGATACTATCGCAGACAAGAAATATTTGAGAGCCAGTATGAGATAGCCAATCGCAACCGCCATACCTCACGCCATGTGCCGTTTTATTTCAGTATTGTCGGTCAGAACCGTCACGTACCCCGAAATGACGGTAAGAAGTACCATACAAAGTTTAACCGGAATGTGCGTCCGAAGGGTACACACTCACATTTCAAATTTTACAGATAAAATGATTAATTTATTATACATCGACCTTTTTTGTGGAGCCGGAGGAACTTCTACCGGTGTAGAAAATGCACGTGTCAACGAATCACAATGCGCAAAAGTAATAGCCTGCGTAAATCACGATGCAAATGCCATCGCCAGCCATGCGGCCAATCATCCGGACGCGCTTCATTTCACAGAGGACATCCGAACGCTGGAGCTTTCAGGACTGGTCGCGCATGTAGAGAAGATGAAAATGCAATATCCGGATGCGTATGTAGTTCTATGGGCTTCGCTGGAATGTACCAATTTCAGCAAGGCAAAAGGCGGACAACCTCGCGATGCAGACAGCCGAACACTGGCCGAACATCTTTTCCGCTACATTGAAGCCATAAACCCTGACTATATTCAAATCGAAAACGTAGAAGAGTTTATGAGCTGGGGAGACATGGACGAAAAAGGTCATCCGATAAGCAAAGATAAAGGTCGTTGTTATGAGAAGTGGAAACGAAATGTAAAGAAATACGGATATAACTTCGATTGGAAGATATTGAATGCGGCTAATTATGGAGCATATACTACCCGTAAGAGATTTTTCGGCATTTTTGCTAAGCGTGGTCTTCCTATAGTATTTCCGGATGCTACACACTGTAAGGATGGTAAAACGGATATGATGGGAAGACTTGAAAAGTGGAATCCGGTAAAGGATGTTCTGGACTTCACGGACGAAGGTAAGAGCATATTTGCCAGAAAGAAACCATTGGCGGAGAAGACACTTGAACGTATTTTTGCCGGTCTGATTAAATTTGTGGCCGGAGGTAAAGACGCTTTTATCTCCCGTTACAATACAGTAAGACCACAAGACACTTGTACATCCATCGAAGAACCAGTAGGAGTGGTTACTACCGCAAACAGATTTGCAAAAGTGCAGGTTTCTTTCCTGTCAAAGCAATATAGCGGGCATCCTGAGAGCAAGAATATTTCTGTTGAAGAACCTGCCGGAACAATTACCTGCAAGGATCATCATGCTTTTGTCACAGCATACTACGGTAACGGGAACAACCATTCGGTAGAGAGTCCTGCTCCGACTGTGACCACAAAAGACAGGCTTGCATTGTTGACACCTGTATTCATCGACCAGCAGTTTGGAGCTTCAAGCGCAGCATCTATAGAAAAGCCTTTAGGAGCTATCACAACAAATCCAAAATACAGCTTAGTTACATGCAAAAGAAAAAGCTTCCTGATGAATCCGCAATTTGCAAGTGCAGGCGGTTCGGTAGATAATCCGTGTTTCACGCTTATAGCAAGAATGGATAAAATGCCTCCTTACCTTGTCAACACAAAAGATGGCATAGGTATCTGCATAGAAAATGGAGACAGCCCGATGACTGTAAAAATCAAGCAATTTATGCTTGTGTATGGATTGGCAGACATAAAGATGCGTATGCTTCGCATAGACGAGCTGAAAAAGATTATGGGGTTCCCTGAAAACTATATTCTTGTCGGTACACAAGCTGACCAGAAGAAGTTTATCGGAAATGCCGTAGAGGTAAATATGGCTCGCGTCCTTTGTGAAGCTTTGTGCAGAAGAATATCTGGGAAACATTCCAAAGTTGCCTGAAAGAATAAAATCATGAAAGTATGAAAAAGAAATCAGATAAAAAAGACTTTGACATAAACCTAATTATGTTTAATTTGACAAAAAATATGCTTACATGGGCAAAATGGATAAACCTGAAGTAAAACGAAGAAAGAAAATCTGCACAAAATGCGGAAGAAATTTATGGCTTCGTGAATTCTATAGGAACAGTAATGGAAAACTTTTCTCAGAATGTAAGGAATGCAACAAAAAGCGCAATATAGAACAATACAAGAAAACCCAAAAAGTCGCAGACGGAATATTCTACCACAAATCGTATGGAAGAATAATGGTTCACAAAGGAAAATCTACTTGCATATTCTGGTCTCCTGCAATGATCAGTTACCTTCAGAAGCACTTCTCTACCACAAAAAATCAGGAATTGGCAGAAGTGCTTGGAGTATCTTTACGTACAATCACTCGAAAGGCACGTGAGCTTCACTTATATAAAAATTCCGAGTGGCTTCAAGGAGTTTGGAATGAACACAGGCTTATAGCCCAGTCTGAGAGCAAGCGTAAGGGATATCCGGGATCGTTTAAACCCGGATGCACTGTTGGAAAATATTATTGGTTCAAGAAAAAAACTACATAAAAATATATGGAAAACGGAAACGTGGTAAAAAGAATCAGCCATCCTGTCGTTGCCGTAAATCCAAACGGAACAGTGGCTGGATATTTCAGTTCAATAAAAGAAGCAGCTGTAAAAAGTGGAAGAGGACGGCATGCCATATCACTGAGTTGTCGTAAAGGTTCTATATGCAAAGGATTCAAATGGTATTACGAAAAGGATTTCAGGAAATTATACAAGGAACAACGTATGGATGAACTGAAATTTTCCCCTGATCCAAACAGGGAAAAAGACTCTGGACATTATTGTAAAGGGCATAAGCAATATAAAAGATTTCAGGACTGGCCAAAAGAACTGCAAGAAAAGAGAAGAATTATTTCGAGAGAAAACTGTTTAAGGCTTATAAATGACCCTGATAGTAATTTTGGCCCATACCGCAAATCACCTCCTGGGATCTGCAAAAAAGTAATTGCATTGGAAACAGGAGAAGTGTATTATTCGGTAGCTGAATGTGCGAGAAAGAACGGAGTTGGACTGTCAGCGTTATTTGCTTCTTTAAGAAGGGGTACCAGGTGCGGAGGTAAAAAATATATGTTTTACTCTGTGTATGAAGAAGTGAACAAAAGACTAAAAGAAAAGGAAGTAATTTAGAAAACTACTTTTACATAAAAACATAAAAGTATAAATGTATGAAAAAGCAATCAAATAAAAACGGTTACGCCAAAGTATTGAAAGATAAGGTGGATGAAATTGCACTGGAATGTGGATTCTATAAAGAGTCAAACAATCCGGAGAACCTTTCGTCAAATTACCGTGACCCTGTGCTTCCTCTTCTAATCTCGTTTTATGCTACAACCGGAACCATCGGTATCAGTTACTGCAAAGAACCTTTCAAATGGTTCAAAGGATGCAAACAGGAAATGATAAAAGATATTTTTGAAAATCCATTAAACTACGTATAAGCCATGTCAGAACAGAAAACCATCAGTCAGGCGGTAAAGGATGAGTTCCTGGATCTGACGCACTGGGCCAACAACATGATCCGGAAGCTTCAGACCAACTTCGAAACACAGCATGTATGGCCGGGGGGATTCCCCGGTCCGTACATCGGATACCGCAATACGCCTGCAGCCAAACGGAGTACCGGACAATCTTACCGTCGCATGTATGCCAAAGTGTTCAATGGGGCCGGAGGTGACACAAAGAAGATTTCCTTCTTCTTCAACTATTACCTGTATTTCGTGGATATGGGTGTCGGTGCGGGACAGCCCATTGAAGATGTGGATAGAGACGAATTTGCCCATTACAAGAAATTGTATAAAAAATGGAAAGAAGAAGGCGACCGCCAGTCACGACCTATCATTGCCATGGAGGTTCGTCATCAACTAAAGCGACTGGAAGTGCTCGTGTCTTCCTATTATCAGGACTTCATCGAAAACGGCGTACTGGTTTCTTTCCAGGACGAGTTTAAACGAAGTGATTATAAATTCCGGATGAAATGATATGGGTAAACTTTACAAGCATTTTAAAGGCGGAATATACAAGCTTTTGTATATAGCCACGCATTCAGAAACAAAGGAAAAGCTGGTTGTCTACAGGTCACTAAAAGACAACAAAGTGTACGCACGCCCCTACTCCATGTTTTTTGAAGATGTGGCACCTGGTATAAAGAGATTTACATTAATCAAACTAAAAAGAACCCCATGACAGAATTAAAAGAAATCATCGAAGAATGGGCCACCAAGTACAAGCCCATGCTTCATACGCCCGGAGAAACCGGAAAGAACAAACGGTTTTTCCTTTTCGACAACATTGTAGCTATTCCTTCGTTCATGAGCAAGCTGCCCGACTTGAAATCGCCTTGTGTGGGCTACGAATTTGCCCAGGACGGAACAATCAAAGGAGGGTTGGACAAACCTGTGCACGTGGTTTATTTTCTCGTTAAAACGGGAAATATGAATCCTACCGACAAGCAGCAGTCATACGAAGCCATTCAGGAAGCGAAGATGCACATGCAGAAGTTTCTGGCTTGGCTCCGTGAGCAGCAGGAAAAACGAAATATTTTCCGGAACATAAATCTTGAAACGGAGGAGCTTCACTATTCTACCTACGGCCCATTCCTGAACAACTGGTATGCGGTCTTCGTCGAACTGACCGATGTACAAAAAGTAGAGCTTTGCGTCGACACGAAGGACTATGTGGAGTGAAAATAAAATCCCGGGACGGTGCTTTTCGTTCCGGGATTTATTCGTTATTTTCTTACTTCATAAAGTAGTTTTACATCTTCACCATACACTGCATTAAGCGCTTGTTTAAATGGTGCGCTCAGCTTTTCGTCAATATAAGTCGCTACGTATGCAGCCGGTACAGATAGTGTCACTTCCTCACCATTAAGCGAAACAAATTCAAGCGACGACAGCCAGGTGCTAAATTCAACCGGACTTACAGAACCTTGAAGAAGTTCCATAAATGCCATCCATCGGCTTTTATCTTCCTCGCTTATTGTTTTATGCTTGACGGTTTTCTTCTCCTCTACCCTATTATCTTCTTTTGTTTCTTTTGCCTCCGGAGTGTGCTGGATAATAAAATTCTTGAGTGAAGTCACCACATAACTTTTCGGATTGTTTACTTTATACCGGTTCATTCGGTCACGAAGTGCCAGCACTTCGGCCCGGAAATCGTTCATCAGTTCTTCAGGGAGCATATCGGTCAGCATACGCACATCTGTTTCCGTCAGTTTATATTCAGAGCGAAGCAAGTCCCAAATATCGGCGGGAAGTTTTTGCTGTCTTCGTTTACGCGACATTTCCTCCCCAAGTTCACTCAGCTTGATTTTAAATAATATCTCGTCAGGGTTTCCTCTCTTCGTTGAACCCTTATATACAGGCTCATAATCAAAAGTAAAGTCCACCTGATTTTCGCTGGCCATACGGTCGAGGTCTTCACGTATCGGGTCCATCACTTCCTTACAAAATTTACTGAATTTCGGGTATCGGTCTTTTTCGTAAGTCTTAGTAACTACCCCGTTCACCTCCACATTTTCCAATGTTATCACTCCCAGGAATTTCTTGAGCTCCACATATTCCACCGATTTCTTTGGGAAGTCTTTCCATCTGGAAAGATAAATATAAATGCTTGGTGTACGTTTGCGTTTGCAGATACGGGCTATTCGGTAAATGTGGTCAAGATAACCTTTCCCGTTACCTAAATCGCACAGTTCTTTCAATACCTTTGCATCCATACGCGCTTCCACGTAGTTCATCCTCCTTTCTTTTTCTTTCGAGCCTGAAACCGGAATCATAGGCATTTCAATCGTAGAAAACAGATGCGCGTATGTACGAATAGGTCTTCCCACTTCATCATATCTGTAAAAAGAACAGTTCATCTTCATAAGATTATCGCATGCCTCACTAAGATACATATAGTCACGAGGACTTACTCCAAGAGAGGAAGCGCTGATTCGGAATGTGAGAATCTGATTATCGTCCAGATCATCAGGGAAAAGTGACATTTGTCCGTCTGCACGTCTGTTTTTCAGAAATTCATTGAAGCGGTCTTGCATGGACTTCATGATTTCTATCATAATACTCCGTTGGTAGAGTGAAAAATCTGCCCCTACCATGGCATACAGATAGGGTTGTTTAATAAACTCTACTGAGCTAAGTTCTTTAATCAGTGAGTTGCTTGATTCGGTGGTGCTTTTCTTCCGTCGCATAGGCTATCAGTTCATTTTTCGTATTTCGTAAGTATTCCCATCGAACTGGAATGTACCTACCTTCACGTATTTTTCATCATCAATAAGAGAGAAAACAGATATTCCCAACGCATCGGCCACACTTTCCAGAAATTGCAGGTTAGTACGTGACGGACCGTTTAATTTCTTTGTCAGACTTGAATTGGAAATACCCAGTCTCTTTGCCAGTTCATCCTTGCTTATACCTGACTCTTTTAATCTTTCTTCTAAATAAATCTTCATTGGTTCGTTATTTGGCACAAATATAGATATATTTTCCAAAAACGGAAAATAAAACGACAATATTTTCCAAAAACGGAAAATATTGAATAAAAATAGTTCGGAAAGTTTGCACCTTTAATCTATATATGTTCGGAAATTTTTCCCTATATGACGGAATCTTTACCCATACACACGGAAACTTAGTACATATTGACGGAATGTTTACCCCTAAAAACGGAAAGTTTGCACCTTTATTAGTATAACTATTTGTTTTATAGCAAATTACGCTTTACTATATATCTTATATCATAATATCATTAATAAAAGCAGACCGATATATTTTTTATCCCTTATTTAAGAAACTATCGTTTCTTTATATTATAACATATAGATAATTATATAGATTCTGAAAATCATTGATTATTAGGTTTTTAAAAGCATGTAGGTGCAATGATTCCGTCAATAGGTGAAAAGATTCCGTCAGTAAGGGAAATTATTTCGTGTAAAGGTGCAAAGATTCCGAACTATATAAAGGTGCAAACTTTCCGAACTTAAATAAAGAAAAATGTTTTTTGCACATTCCTCGGCTTCCTTTTCTCCGCAGTCCGCCTGCTTTGGAAGGTTCATCGCACGACGGACGCTGTACATTCTTGCTTTTGTCAAAATCACGCAGCAGGATACAATAAAAATTCCTGCCGGAACAATCGTCAGATTTGTCATTTCTTTCTTTTTTAAAGGTTAATTTTATCTGTCTTTTTACTGTTGAAACAAAGATTTAAAAACTATTCGCCAGCAACCTCTAAAGTGGTTTGCGGCAAACCTCTCGAGCGATATGCAGCAAACCACTCGAGAGGTTTGCTGCATTTGTTTTGACAGGCCCTACAGGCTATTGTGGAGGGGGTGCGCAGAAACGTAGTTTCCCATCATCATAAGAAGGGTTTTCTGGCCGCTCGTGTCGGACGAAAGAAAGTCCACAATCTCCTTGAAAAGTGAGCGCGAGCACTCGCGTTTCACACTGACCAGATAACCGCTGCCGAGCAGGCTTTCCAGCTCACGGCGCACGGTGTGTTCGGGCATGAAGTCCTCGTATTCCACATAGGCCAGCACGCCATGGCGTGTGACGGTAAACATAATGCTGTGTCTTATTTCCCCGAAATAGCCGTTTATGGCCTTTCTTGCTTCTCTTTTAGTCATATATTTATGTTTATTCGTTATCTTTTTCTATATTATTTCCCATTTTATCCAAATCTGTGCACCCTGTCACACCCTGCATTATGCGGACAAAAGATACAAGCATGCACCATGCAGTGAATAGTCCCAAAGGAACTATAAGAATAACTTTTGCCACAGCAGGAATAAATCCCGAAAACACAACGCAAGGAATAAAAACCGCCATGCTTGCAAAGGTTATTACATGAATGTACCAGAGTTTCTTTCCTTTTACCTTACTCCGCGTATGTACGCCATCGCACGCTCGTGCTGGCTTTGTGGCATTAGGTCGGCGTAGTCCACGTACAAATACTCTCTTACACCATCCGGCCACACGCAAAATGCTGTCGCTCCATCTTCCGAATAATTCACTGATACGAATGGCGCACCGCTCAGTTTGCGGTGAATAAACTCCGAAGCCATTATCCGGAGTTCCGATGCTGGTTTTTTCTTCATAATTCATATTCTATATTTATAAGGTTATTAATATCTGTATTTGCGTCCGTAATCCATGACCCAGTCATTCTTACCGAAAACCACGTGCTGATACATGCGTGCATTGCGCTGGTCGGCCTTGCTGCTTTTCATGGAAGCCATTCGCTTTTCTGATTCCTCACGCTGTGCGGCTTCTTTCTTTGCTCTGCGCCATGCTTCTTTTAATGCCTGGCTAATGGTGCAGTTCCATGAATGGTTGCGTATTCTGTGAGCGGCTTTCATGATTTCCGATTTGTTGAATTTCTGTGGCATATATACTATTTGTTTATTTGTTTGATGCAAATATATAGTAATAGTACATATATTACAACTTAAACAATAAATAAGTGATATATATTAACATCATTTAAGTGTAGTATTAGTTTATATATTAAAATCAATGCCTAATTTTGCTTCAAATTAAATAAACCTATACGTTATATATGAATTACAGAATAAAAGAAATATGTGATTTGAAAGGAATAAAAGTAAAATCCATAATAGATAAAGTAGGAATAAGCCTTCCTGCATTATACAACATCGTAAATGGAAAGATGTCTCCTAAAATGGAAACACTTGAAAAAATAGCAGAAGCCCTTGAGGTTCCCATGTGGCAACTCTTTGCCAGCCCGGAAGAAGTGAGTAAAGAATCAGGCGCAAGCGTCTGTCCATACTGCGGAGGGCTGCTAGATGTGGAGGTAAATCTAAAGAAGAAACTATTGGAAAATTTGAAAGACGAATAATGATAACAATATCCCATAAGATAGAACTCACACCGAACAACAAGCAGAAGACCTACTTCCGCAAAGCATTCGGTTGTGCCCGTCTTGCCTATAACTGGGGGCTTGCCGAGTGGCAACGCCGCTACAAGGAAGGTGAGAAGGTGGATGCTTATGGGCTTAAGAAAGCGTTCAATGCAATCAAGAAAGATGAATATCCATTTGTTCTTGAGGTAACAAAATACGCCACACAACAGCCGTTTATCAATCTGGGAAAAGCATTCAGAAAATTCTTTGACGATTTGAAGAAAGGCGTTGTGTCTTACCCGCAATTCAAGAAGAAGAAGGATAACGAAGGGAGTTTCTATATTGGCGGTGACCAAGTGTCTTTATCTGATATAAACTGCAATTCTAAGACTTTCAAGAATGTTCCGCACAACGAAAAACTAAAGCGTCAATATTTGAGAGTACCCAACCTCGGCTGGGTAAAGATGACTGAACGGTTACGTTTCATTGGGAAGATAAACGGAGTTGTAATATCACAGCAAGGGAATAAATACTTTGCGTCATTCAGTGTGCAGATAACGGAAGATGAATACAAACGTACCCACCCGAAAGCTTGTTCTGACAAGGGAGTCCGGATGGCAGGGATTGACCTTGGCATAAAGTCAGCATTGATACTTTCCGGCGGAGTTGCCGTAGAGAATCCGAAGCCGCTGAAAAAGAACCTGAGAAAAATAAAGAAAATAAGCAGACAGCTTGACAAACGTGTACACGCGAGAAACAAGCAGGAACGTTTGGAAGGCAAGAAAAAGTCGAACAACTACAGGAAACTGTCTGTAAGACTTTCCAATGCACAAAGAAAAGTGGCAAATATACGACGTGATTTCACACAGAAGGTCACTACAATACTTACCACCCACTATGCGCATATTGCATTGGAGGATTTGAACGTGAAAGGAATGGTGCGCAACCATAGGCTGGCCCAATCCGTTTCAGATGTGGCGTTCGGTGAGTTATGCAGACAGATAGAATACAAGTCGCAACTGAACGGAGTGAAAATTTTGAAAGCAGAACGATTCTATCCGTCAAGCAAAACCTGTAGTGTATGCGGAAGCATTAAGCAAGACTTGAAATTGAGCGACCGCACCTATCATTGTGACAAGTGCGGTGCTATAATAGATCGTGATTACAATGCAAGTCTGAATCTTCTTTCTCTTATCATAAAAAAACAAATAGGGGCAGATTACCCCGAATCTACGCCTGAGGACTTGACGGCTCTGCTTTTCTGTTTCGCAAGAAACGGGATTGCAACCAGCAAGGTTGAGACAGGAAGACAACATAAATTATAGGATTCTATACGTTTTTCTATAATTTTATAAGTTTGTCAAATCAGCAGAGAAGCGTGTGCTCCCCTGCCCTTTCGGTGTATGAATTGTGCGGAATTATTTCCCCATGATGTCTTTGTAGTATTTGTCAAGAAACTCCTGCGCAGCTACGTTCAGCAGGTCGATGACCGACACAAAGGCATCTTTCTTTTCCTTGTTACGGCCTTTGTTCATGCGTTTCTTAATATCTTCCAGCTTCTCCAGCATGTCTTCGTCCAGATAGACATTCCGCATGATGCGTCCCTCTTTTTCATCTTTTCTAATTCTTTTTCGTATGCCGTTTATTTTCCGTTCTACTGCGGGTGATTCGCTTTTCACGGATTCTTTATCGGGCGCAGCTTCTTGTTCCGGACGGATGTTTTCCTCTTCCTGGTTATTTGCTTCAACACATGAGTTTTCAGCAGTGAAGGTAGCAGGAGATTCTTCCGTATTTTCTTCTGCCTTTTCCTGAGTCGCAGCACTCTCCTCCCCTGCCTTCTCCGCGTTGGCGCGTGCTTCCTCAATGCCATGCCGCGCATCAAGCATTGTTTCATTCAGGTTGAATCGTTGTTTAGCCATAATCGTGGGTTTTACTGGTTATCTAATCGTGATAGAATCTCTTTTGCCAGCTCCATGTAGTCGGCAGCTCCCGTGCAGTTGGGCGCAAAATCGAACACGTTCATGCGCTGCGCAGGCGATTCGGCCAGCTGAATGTTTGTGCGGATGGTGGTATTGAACACCTTCCCAGGGAAATTCTGATTCATCTGTTCGTATGCCTGACGGTGAAGCGACAGACGTTTGTCGTAGCGTGACATGATATAACCCAGGATTTCAAGTTTCGGATTCACCAGCTTTTTGATTTCCTCGTATTTTGCGGTAATCAGGCCCATTCCGTCCAGGGCAAATACTTCGCAGTTGATAGGAATCAGCAGGTAGTCAGAAGCCACCATTGCATTGATAGAAACCAGTCCGTAGTTCGGAGGGCAGTCAATCAGGATAAAATCATAATGGTCTTCCAGATTGTTCAGCATCATGCGCAGGATGTATTCTCGTCCGGTACGGCTCACCAGCTCCTGTTCGCACTGGTATAAGTTCGGGCGTGAAGGAATGAAGTCAAAGCTTTCTTCGTTTTCATTTTCGCAGAACACACATTCCATTATGCTGGCATTCCCGGACATGGCTTCGTAAAGGGTTTTACCATCCTTTTCCGTGGCCAGACGGAATCCCATCATTTTAGATGCGTTACCCTGTGCGTCGGCATCTATTACCAGCACACGTTTATCAAGAGAATGTAAGGCTTTTGCCAGATTGACGGTGGTAGTGGTCTTCCCTACTCCACCCTTAAAGTTGAATGAAGAAATTGTAATTGCCATATCAAATGTTTTTGTTTTATTACACTGCAAATATAGTCGTTTTTTTTCATTTCTGCCATAAATACAGAAATATTTTTATGTAAAAATGTAAATATTTAAATGTGCAAACGCATAAAAGTATTTTTGCGTAGATACATAAAATAATAATAGTATAAATGAATAAAAGCATAGAAATATAAAAACATAAAAGTATTTTTATATAAACATACTTTTATGTGGAAATACAAAATGGGTGAGAGAAAGATATTTTAGTACAAAATCATGGAAGTATTAACGTATAAAAGAATAATTGAGTAAAAGCATAAAAGCATAAAATTATTAAAGTATTAAAGAATAAAAGTATCTACATTCAAATATACAGATATGCAAAAGAATAATAATGTTTTAATACAAATGAATGAAAATATAAAAGCATGAAATAATAAAATAGTAAAAGTATTTTTATATAAAAGCATAAAAGCATAAAAGCATGTTTGAATAAAAGTATTTATTATAAATCAGATAATCAATTAGTTTCAAAGTTTGCTTATGTGCGGTAAAAACATTATATTTGCAAAAAAATTGAGCATGAAAATGTTCTTTGTTTTATTACACCTGGATGGGGAACAGTGGTTCTTCATCCTTTTTCTTTTTGATATTCAGAGAAGATAGGATATATTTGCATCATCATGAGAAAAATAGTAACCATGTTATTGCACACGGTGGTGTGCACTTTATTCTTTATTTTGACAAAATTAAACTTACACAAAGTCCTATTTTCCTGTGAAGGAAGATGGAAGGATAATCGCAAAAAGTAATGTTGTTTGATACAATCATTATCAGTGTTATGTTTACCGCGCTTCCCTGTGAAGGCAGGTGCGTTTTTTTTGTCCTTCATTACCATATTAACCTTGTATATCTTTGTACCAAAACAAACGCAAGATGAAGAAACCGACCAAACGTCTGCTCTGGACGGAGGCGTACAAGCTGATGAACGCCCGCACTCCGGACGGGAAAAATAAGCCGTTCGACATACGTTTTGTGTGTAAGGACGGAACGATAAGCGAATGTTACAACGTGCAGCGTGCCGTTTCGTACAACCGAGAAAAGGGATACCGTAAACTGGTAATGCCAAACGGAGATTTCCGTTACGTGTACGACGTACTTATTCTGCAGATTAACGACACAAAGATATTGGTTAAGTAGTTATATGGCGACAAACACAAAAAATATAAACCGTAAGAAGTCAAACCCGGGAATAAAGGAGTTCAGAGGAAAAGTGACTTCACTCGTAGACCGTGGATACCAGTATATAGGCATGGCCCGCGTGTCGGAAATCCCGTCTGTATCTTCCTCGGAAATGATGAAAGGTGGAGGGGTCATCGGCGGACTTCCCATTCAGGGCACGTTTGATATTTTCGACAGCCGGCAGTCAAACCCGGTGCCGGTCAGCAATGCCGGAACACCCGGTCTGGGTTACATTCCATGGGGACCGGGAAACATGCTTCCGAACACTATCTACAAGCTGGTAGGCAGTCTGCCGTACACGGCGACCGCCATCAAATATATTATTGACCTGACCGTAGGGCTCGGGCCGCAGCTCATGTACCGCTGGTCACGCTACGTAAACGGTACGGTAAAGACTGAGCTGATTCCCTTCAAGGATGCCGGACTTCTGATTCGTAACCGCATCATGGAGATTCAGGCACAGATTGACCAGCAGAAAGCAGGAAGCGGCGAAGAGCAGGGTGGGGGAGACACAATCACCTGGTCGCAGGCCGTGTCCGGAGAGGAACAGAAAGATACCGCACAGGTTGGAACACCGGAATACGAGCTGAAACAGCTTCGTGAAGACTATCGCACCTGGGAAGAGACAGACAAGGAATGGGACAAGTTCTGCGAAAATAACAATCTGGAACTTCACTACCTGAAGTGCATGACAGACGACGCGCACATGGACATTTATTTCCCGACCATCGGGCTAAGCATCGGACGGAAGGACGAAGAGTGGGACCCGAAAATCGTGAAACTGGGAAACATTCCGGCGGTGTGCTGCCGCATGGAGGAAATGGACGAACGGATGCGCATCAACTACGTGTATTATGCGGAGAAGTGGCGAAAGGATGCCACGCCAAAGCTGGAAAGAAAAGATGTGGTGGCCTATCCCACACTGATGCCGGAAAACATGCTTACGGAGCTTCGGCGTCAGGTGGAAAAGAGTAAGAAGAGATCACCCAGGAACCGCACTACCTGGTTCTGCTGTCCAAGCTATTACCCTTCGATGCTGAAACCCTATTACCCGCAGCCGGCCTGGTGGAGTATCTTCCCGTCGATGACCTACGATTACGCCACAACATTGATTACTGACAAGGCTATGGCCCGCCAGAATGCGACCATGTGGGGGAAAATGATTTTCATCAACAACGAATACCTTCGTGCGATGTTCGATGAAATGGGAGCGGATACTACCGAAGCGAAACAAGCTGTACGTGACAGTATCTATAAGAAGGTGAATGAGTTCCTTCAACGCCGCGAGAACAACGGGAAAACTATCTGTCTGGACTCGTTTGTAGGCCCTGACGGAAAGACGATGCAGCATGCGGTGGAAATTGTGGATGTGCCGCAGCTGACAAATTCCAGGGATTTAAAAGAGGAGTTGTCCGAAATCTCAAGCGTGGTGTTCTTTGCCATAGGGGTTCACCCTTCTTTGATTGGAAGCACACCCGGGAATAGCGGAAGCACCGGAGGTACCTACATGCGCGAATTGCAGTTGCTCAAGCAAAACCAGCTTTCTACCCGGCAGCGCATTTATCTGCGGTTCCTGAAGAATATCTATACATTCAATAAATGGGACAAGCACGGAGAGATAGTCATCCGTCAGCAGACATTTACCACGCTCGACCGGAGCGCAACCGGCACAGAAGAAACGGAATCTACACTATAACATACATTTTTCTTCTTCTTTTTTGGTTTTATTCACAGAAAAAATCCCGGCAAAACGTCTGATTTGTCGGGATTTTTGTTGATTTTGGCTCAAGTGTTTATTAATAGATTTTTCAGTGGCGATACTACGCCACTTCAGTCGCGCTTAATAGATTTTTTAGTGGCGATACTACGCCACTGAACTCGCATAACTACGATTTTTCTTCATCTTTGCTTTTTGAATCTTTATTTTCCGGCTGTTTTTCATGGCTTGTGTTCCCTTGAATGGCGTTTAAAAGATTGATAATCAATCTGTGTTCAATCCGCTTTATCATCAGGAACTGGGTGCATGTCTTGGCTATCTGTGCAATGATGAAAGAAAGCATCAATATAATAGAGATGAAAAAATTGTACAACAAGTCCCTTGTTTCAGTCCCGTTAAAATATGAAAAAACAGAAAAGGCTATTTGAGCACATACGAAAATAGGGAAAATAAAGTTGATTGCTTTTAAGATTTTATCTTTCATAATCTGTTTGTATTTTTATGTATAAATGAATGTATAAAATTACTGTTCTATTTCCACACGCAGATAGGGCATTCCGCCTGGTAGCATTGGCCATATCTCCGCGTCTGGTGTAAGCATCCGCATCTGTTTCGAAGCGAGTCCAAGCAGGCAAAGCTTTTCTACTTCTGTATGGAATCCTGTCCATAATTCTCCATCTTTTGCGCAAGCAGCTTGCAGGAAAGAAGCTCCGCCACCTTTATCTTTAAAGAAGCCTTCAGGTAATTGCAACAACATTTCTCTGATTTCCTGCCGGTGCTTTTCGATACGTTCCGTATGGAATCCTACATTTACATTGGTATTCTGAATAGAACGCACAAAAAAATGAAGTCCTTCTTTCTTACATTCTTCGTATTCTTCGTGGCTGTGAAACATGCAGTCGGCGAAAATTCGGTCCACGTTTTCAGTATTCAGTTCGGTCATGGCTCTGTGATTTTAATGTCGTCAAGGTTATTGAAATAAACTATAATCTTTGTAATAACGTACACAAATTCTTCTTTACTTTCACCTCCCAGATAGGTAGCTGTATTTATTTCGTCAATATCCGAATGAGGGAAAGCGCTTTTGAAAAGTTCTTTCAGCATATTGAAGTTTTTTTCAGAGGCTGTAAGGTGGTGCCCGTAGTTTGTAACAGACGATACATCGAATCCTTTTTTCTTCAACATTTCCACCTGATTTTTTATTTCCTTTTCGCGACTGGAAGGGAAGATACTCCCTCTCAATGTGGCTGTCATTTTGTACCGGTCGAAAATAATTTCATCTATATTTCCGGTTCCTTCGTTGTGCCACCATTCTTCAAATGATTCAGTGATAAGTTTCAACCTTTCCCTTGCATCCTCGTTCGATACCTTCATGCCAAGCTGTTTTCTTAGTTCCCGGTTCTCATGGTTGAGTGAGCGTATTTCCTGGATGTATTCATTGTACTTTTTATTCAGGCTGTCTTCATATCCAAGTTCGTTCAGGATGTCTATTGCATTCTTATGAAACAATTCAAGCAAAGCTTCTTTTGTACCCTCATTCAGTTGCTCTTCTTTTAGCATATAAATTATTAAAGAGAGTTTTTCGTTCATTTTGTTCTGCATTGCTTTCAGCTTTTCGTAAAGCATTCCGTCCGGATCAAGAACCGGAGTATTATCATCGTTCTTTTTAAAGTTGATTTTTCTTTCTTCCATGGTTTATTCGTTTTAAATGTTTTCGGCCAGCAAGTCTGCTATGCCATCAAGTCTTATTAATTCGCTTTCCTCGCATGAATTTATGCAAAGAATAATGAGTCTGTTTATCTTTGCTTTTCTATTCATTACTACATCCAGCTTTGTTTTTCCTCGATTTGCATGGATTAAACCCAAATGTTCATTTACCGCTTCTTTCAGTTCCTCAGATGGGTTTTGTTCCGAAGATTTGGAAAATTGAATCATCAGTCTGACAGCTTCTTCTTCACTTTCTTCCAATTCACGTTTTTCTATGTAGCTATAAGTCCCGCTTTCGTCCAGTACAAAAGATTCCAGGTCGGCGTATTCGTCACAGTCGTATTCTGACTGTACTACGTTGACAATATCCAGTGCTTCATGCGCCATATCCCTTTCTCCTGAATCAATATATCTGTCACATTCATGAAAGAAAATGTCTCGTATATATACAAGCTGGTCCTCGGTAAATTCTTTTTTCATGGTTTATTTTTTAATGTGATAACAATCATATAATTCTCCGGTAAATATAAAAAATTATTTCATTTATTATTTTTTACCTTCTGATTTTGATTCCATAATCTTACTCCGGTAGTGGGTTATCAAATATTTCTTTCAGTTTATTCATTGATTCCTGAATACGTTTTTCAAGGTTTTCCATGTAGTGGTCATCATTTATCGGATTGGGGATAAATGTTGTTACTACTCCGTAACGACCTATGTCAAGAGGAAGAGGGAAGAACGCAACAGTATCTACTGTCGTTCCTGGAATCAAATTGACGGTAATGCTTACGCCTTTAATGTCTTTCACCATCGTAAACCAGACGCTATGATTCTTACACGTTGCGAGGTCCTTTATCAGTCCTTTCTCTTCCAGTGGTTTCAGGTATTTCGTAATGTATAAATCGGTGTTTACTGATTTTCTGTTTAGTTCATCATTAAGGGATTTATTTGCAGCCATCAGTCTTTGATAAATAAACCTCCGTTCTGGTGATCTGAATGTTTCCTCTGCTGACACATCGGACTTAAAAAATGTGATATGATCTTCATCCGTCTCTGTTTCGATAATGACTTTCATTGAGTTTTCTCGTGACGGCTCATTCAGTCTGAACATGATGCGGCATCTGCATGGAATAACCCGCAAGTCTGTGATAATTCCTTTCTCTTCCAGTGGTTTCAGGTATTCAGACACATATTTTTCTATTGAGTAATCGTTTGCAGTCATAGGCTTATTTCTATTTGATAAATTGTTCTTTTATATACTTTATTCCTTGAAGGATATATTGTTCAATTGTCTCTGTGTAATGCGGGTCGTTCTTCGGGTTTAGAAGTCCGGCCCTGTACAATGGCCTGTATTTGCAAAATCCAGTAGTGGGATAAAAGAATACGCAGTCTTCATTTTTACCTGGTTTTAAATGCGCGGATATTTCTTTCCCATTTATGTTTTCTACCAGCGTAAACCAAATATCTCTCTCACAGTCTTCATGAACGTCCTTTATAAGACCTTTTTCTTTTAGCGGTTTTAAGTATTTGGTGATATATTCATTTCCTTCCTCAAGAACAACTCGATTGCTCTTTTCATGATACTGCTTCACCCATTTCATTTCACCTTCTAACCGCTCTTTAGCATCTGTAATGAAATAGAGTATATTTTTTAGTTCATCGTATGAAGCCTGGTAACTAATCGCAGAAAAGAACAAAGTAAACTTGATTGTGTTTGAGTTGTCTTTTTTGTTTATTTCTGCTTTTATTGGAAGTCCTTTTATCAGCTCCTTCAATTGGAAACGTATCCTATTCAGATTAGGGTAAATTCGTATTCTGTATATGGTTCCTTTCTCTTCCAGCGGTTTCAGGTATTCAGACACATATTTTTCTATTGAGTAATCGTTTGCGGTCATAGGGCTATTTTTCTTTTATTTCTCTGATTGACTGCATGAAATAAGCATTATCCAGCATGTTGAGAAGTCCTCTTTCTTTTTCACTGATATACTTTTGTTTGTTCCACATTTCATATAAGGCATCTTCGGTGAGAAGTCCTGCCGGTAAAATACGTCTGGTGAAGGATTTCATATCTACATGCTTGATATGGTACTGCCAGCATTTGTACTGCATGAAGTTTGCATATTGGACGGCTATTCCCGGTCGGTCAATCACAGATCCGAGGAAAAGCAGGACTGCGTTCTCAATAGTGTAGGTGTGGTTCTCTTTTATCCGTTCGTGAAGGATGGCGGTTCCGTTCCATTTACCTAGCAAGGATTCAAAATTTTTGTCTGTTCTGTAATGGGGTTCGTTTATCATGCACATAAACAAAGTTTTTCCTTCTTCCGGTGTTAATTCTCTTTTTGGTTTCCGGTCCAGTTCCTCACACCATTTCTGAATGGCTTCCGGACCGAGGTCTTTCTGATGTTTAAAATCCATAGCAATGTTGTTTTGGTAATTTATTTCTGTTTTTCGGTTTCTTGGTAATCACTCCATTCTCTTATCTCTGCATTGCAGCATGGGCACAAAACATATAGCAATGTTTTTTCTATTCTTGTAAATGGGAACTCCCCATCACTCCTGGATTGCACGTCCCTTTTATCGAAAGTAAACTCGCACCCGCAGAACTGGCAGGTCGCTATTTTCTTATCGTATTTCCCTTCTTTGATAATTTCAATCATATTGTTACAGGTTACGACAACACCACATACATGGCTGCCAAAAACAGATAATATAATTTGGTTTTACTCATGGCTGATTGCATTTACATATTGTTCCAGAATTGATTTCACTTTTCGGATGGATTCTGTTTCCAGGTGTATGACTGGGTGTGCATATTCTTCAAATCCATCTTCGTTCGTATATAGAATATACAGCATATCTTCTGTAAATTCCACGCCTTTAAATCTGACTTCATCGCCATCTGCCAGGACAAATATTTCATCCTCTAAATCCAGCTCGTCGATAATCTCATAACTTTCTATACTGAAATCGTCCATGTCATCATATTCACAGACGGGAGCCAGAAGCAGATAAATTTCTCCGTAGAGCTTGAATCTCTCCAGCATTTCTTCAGGTGTAATTTCTATTTTCATGGTTGCTTAGTTTTGATTAATATCCGTTTTCACATGCTTTGCAGCAAAATTTCTCACGATCACCTGCATCAGAATCTATGATTTCGTATTTACGCCCGCACTGCTGGCAGGTATATTCAATCACGTCCGACTGATAGTATTTGCAGGAATCTTCCGCTTTTACTTCCTTCCCGAAATTGGTACATTTCCCGTCGTCATAACTGTTGCATGTTGCGCAGGTGGGGGAGAAGGATGCGGATTTTTTTAGAAGTTCTGGATTGTCATGAATGTTCCCCACAATTTCACACTGGAAGCCTTCTTCGGCTGTCTCGGTAAAGGAGTGTAGTGGGAATCCTCCATAAATCCGTTCGTTACATTCTTCTACGGAAGCATAAAACATACCTGCCTGGAATCTGATTACATACAGTTTGTTGTCATGTTCCCATCTCACGATGTCGTCTTCGTATATTTCTTTCCCGTTTTTGTCTGGGAGGCCGGAGAATTGGCCGATGGTATCTTCGTTTACTACACATGAGAAGCTTTTAGGGTCAAAGTTTATTCTATAATGACCTTTCATGTCATTAGTTAGAAGACCATATACCCAACTATTATCTTTAAGTTTTTTCCCTCTGAATTTTATTTGTCTGTTCATAAGCTTAATAGTTCGGGATTATCGTATTTGTTTCCTATTACTTCTATAACCAATTTCTCCCACCAGGAAATAGGAGGCTGCATCCATATTTCCCATTGGTCCTGATTTTTCAGGTCACAAATATTGGCGATACAAAAGGCTGCTCTCTCTGGGATAAACTTCACTAGCTTTGGAAATTCTCCGTTTACGGTTATAATATCTCCGTCGAAGATCTCGGTGTTGTTCTTGTCTTTTTTCCCGATGAATTGTCCGATAGTATTTTCCTTTACTGCAATTTCGGCGTATTGTGTTTTTCCTTTTTTATCGAAATATGGGAATAGGATTTCAGGATAGCATCCACTTCGTTGAAATAAGTCTCCATACAGCCATTTGTTTGAGTCTATTTCCTTACCTCTGAATTTTATTGTATGTTCCATAATCTACAAAATAATGGTTCCAGAATTATTTTCTATGTATGTTTGAGTTTTCACGGACCGCAACCATTGATTACGGATTTTTCCCCAATATTCAATATCAATACTGGTGAAAATATGTCTGTGAATTTTTGTAGCTTTTTTAGCGGATTTCATAATATCTCCGATGGCCCGGCACATTCTTCGTTGAATATCAAAACCAATTTCTTCGATTCTGTTAAAACAATTCACTTTTATGTAACATAGCCCGATTTCCTCTACTTCTGCAAAGACAAATATGTCGCTTAAAAAGAATGGATTAGGTGTCTCGTATATTTTCATATCAGCTATTTTTATTTTTCTGTATTAGGTATTAAGTATTTTATGTATGCCCATCTTTTAAATCCAAATTGTTCTACATTGTATTTCCATGGACCTTTATATCCTTTCTCTGCAAAAAATGTTTTTCCATTATTCTTTTCTATAATAGTCGGTTCATTTTCGTCCGGACGTTCTTTTACATCATGCCACACGCTGTCTATTCTCCATTCTGCCCCTTTTACAAAAGCATTCTCAACATCTTCCTGTGAAATTGCGCTTCCTCTGTAATAAACTAAGCATGCTAGATTTTCAGCTTCTTTTTTAGCTTCGATTTCTATATCTTCTCTTTTCATGGTTTTTCTTTTAAGTATTCTTTGTTTAGGTGATTATTTTCTATAAGCCATCTAATCATGGAAATAGCGGTGTCAAAAGAGCCAATATTCATTTCTTGGTGCATCATATCATATCCAAGTTCTTCGTATTGAATAAACCAATATTGCCCGTCGCTATTCATATCAAAATCGGCATTTGGCCTGTGTCTCTGTTTTATTGACTTTGGGATAAGCTCCAGAAGTCGGTCCAGGCTCCATGCAGGAATGTCTTTCCCCCATAAGAGATCGAAGATTTCCTCTCCGGTCATTAATGTACCGTCCGGATGTTTATGGAAAGGACTGTCCAGTTTTGCGATTCTTTCCGGTGTCCAATACTTCCCTCTCAATGTGGGAGGTTTTGTTTGAAGTTCCCATTCCAATGATTTTACCCGGCTGTTAGTATGGTGATACACCATGTCGGCCGTTTCCGGTTTCAGCCCCAGCGAAAGAAGTATTTCCGACTGGTCGCGTGTAGTTGCTATTTGTGATTTGAAATCCATATCTTATTTATTTTCATTGTTCTTTATTTCCTCATAAATCATCTTTGCAAGTTCCGGAACAGACTTGTCACTCCAGCCGTCTGCTATGTCGTCTTTTTCTTTGTCAAAGTGATTTTCGGCAACATATTCGTTCACCCACGATTGAAAATCATCCTCCAAATACCATAGTCGGGGTCATATTCTATGTAAGATGTAAGTGAATAGCAGTGTTCGTGACATTTCCATGGATATACAGTTCCATCATAGACAAGCGTCTGGTTCACGTATCGTTCTCCAGCGTGGATAGCTCCACCGCAATAATCGCACCGGTGTTCTTTACGGGCGATAGGGGATTTTTCTTGTAATACTTCTGGCATATTATTTTTCTTTTTTATCGTTCTGTATTTCAGATAATTTATTAATAACTAAGTATGTAAGCATAAATTCTATAAAAAGGATGTCGTAATCCAAACCGGAGAAATAGCTCATTGCCATAACGAAAGCCACAAGACCTACAAAAATTGCTGTAGCAATAAAATACCCTTTCATCATCAATACCTGAATTTACTGAATTGAATTACTGCCATTGGCTTGCTGAAATCATAACCCCGGAACCACTCTTTCCAGTCTTCTACCGACAGGCCATCGTTGGCCGCAAGTTCAGTCAGTTCTGAATATTTACCGTCGATGTCAAAGAATTTGAAAGAGGCACATCCGTCGCGATCCAGCTGGAAGGTAAGTTTCTGAATACCTGTTCCAGATTCCGCAGTCAGGCAGCCTATCGTTATTTGCCTGCTGAAATACGGACGGCCTTCCCACTGACGGACGGAGATAACCGCGTCACCTTGCTGCACCTCGTGTATGCGTTTTGCCCAAAGCGGAAAGTTGGTCCGGATGGTGTGTCGTTTTTCTCCGGAAAGGAATTTCTCACGGAATCCGGTAGGTTTTCCAGACCGGGGATGTTTGGTCGGGAAATATTGCGAAAGCATGAGCACGTAAGTCTTTTTCATAACTTTTTTAGATTTCATGTTCATCGTTTTATTACATTTTACCTACCGCAAAAATAACAATTTTCAACCGAAATCGCATTAAAATTGTTTCTAAATTTCATAAAACCTCCGATTTTTCGTTTTTTGTCCTTCAAACTACCGAATCAGACCGCTAACTTTGAAGAAAAACACAAAGACTATGTTAGTAACGAAAACCGAAGAAATCAGGGCATACGTGCCCACCAGCGTGTACAGCGGCGACCAGTCACTTCTCACAATCATGGAAGAGACAGAAGAGAACATTATTTTGCCGATACTTGGTCGGAAACTCTACGAAAAGGTATGCGAAGAATACGATAAGGCCATGGAAGAGTATGGCGGAGTGACGGCGGCCTACGTGAAAAAAGAAAACCTTACACCCGAAATCCGTCTGATACGTGCCTGTCAGCTTCCGGTGGTCTACTTGTCGCTGGCCAACAGCACCGGCATTCTCACGGTGAGTCTGAACGACGGAGGTGGACTGAATCAGGTGTACACCGACGGGTACGACAAGGCCGACGAGAAATCCGTGAGCCGTTTTGAACGCGATGCGTATTTCAAGGGCCGTCGCGGAGTAGACCGTCTGCTGGTATTCCTGGAAGAGGATGCGTGCAGTCAGGCCCCAGTGTTTGCCGATTTGTGGCGCGAAAGCCGGTATTTCTACCTGCAGGGCGACTTGCTGTTTACTACCGCCATCGAGATGAACCGTTTTCTGTACATTAACGAAAGCCGGGAGAAGTTCATCGCCATGTTGCCTGACATACGCTATTGCCAGAGCGCTTACATAGAGCCGGAGATAGGGGAGGAGCTGACCGATGCGCTGGTGAAATGGTGCACGCGCTCGCTAAAGTCCGACCTTTTCACGGGAGAAGACAAGGATGCCATAAATGCGGTGTGGCAGAAGGCGGTGGACTGTCTGCGCATGGCGCTGGCACTCTATATCGAGTCGCGCAGTCCGGAAAAACAGCGCAAGTACAGCGAAAACGAGGCAGCTTATTCCATGACAAAGGCCCGCAAATTTATCTCCAACCATCAGGATTCTTTCGGAGAGTTTATCAAGGATTCTCCGCTGTATGTGCCGACGCTCACTGAAACAACCGGACCGGACAAGCAGCCCATATTCGATTATGACAACCAGGACAACGCCATCTTCGTCATGCGTCCGCAAGCCTTTACCCGGCACTGATTTTTTGTCCTTCATTCCCAGTTGTCATATACCTAACTTTGGAGTATAAAGAAACGACAAATGGACACGACAAACTACCAGATACATCTTCCGGAACTTCCCGACAGCTGGAACCGGCTGTCGACCGAAGAACTGGAAGAGGTGAACAGACTTTACAAGCGTAAGGAGGCTATGGCTGCGGCAGGCGACGAGGAACGTGCCGACCGACTTTTCAAGCTGAAGTGCTTCATGCTTTTTCTCGGACTGAAAATCGTGCGACGCACCGTGACCGATGAAAATGGTGAGACGGTGTTTCTCTTCCGGCGCAAAGGGATTCGACACCTGTTTGAGCGCATTCCCATGCGGGCATGGCAGGTGGACCAGTGGATAGACCAGAAGCTCGGTTTTCTGGACAATCCTTTTGCACGCACCGTCACTCCATACGGAATTATCCGGCTTCGTATGGGGACCCTTCGTCTGAAAGCACCGAAAGATGTGATGTCCGATGTCAGCTTTGCGCAGTACCAGTCCGCACAGAATCTGCTTATCATGTACTGGGATGCACAGAAGGTTCTACAGACGCTTGTAAGGCGAAAATCGACCCATGCAGCCATCCGGATGCAGTTGCGCCGCATGAAGCATGCACGATGCCGGTTTCTGGCCACGCTGTTTAATGAATCCGTGCGCGAGACGGGAGAGATACGCGAAGGACGCTACCTGCGCAAGTGTAAGCGCCGCGTGTGGTCGTTCAACTCCGGACAGATACAGAAAAACGCCCGCTGGTTTAGCATGGTAGAAGCCCGCATGTTCCCCGTCATGGTGCAGTATTTTCAGAGCGTGCAGGAAGCCTACGCACGCATGTATCCGGAGCTGTTCACGCCTAACGGGAAAAAGAACGGACAGCAGAACCCTATCAAGATAGAGGTGGAAATGATTAACAACATCATGAAGTATCAGGGATTCAGTGACTACGACGCAGTGTACGACAGCGAGGCGGTCCGCATCCTGGGAATTATGAATGCCATGGCTAAGGAAGCCAAGGAAATTGAGAAAATGAATCAGAAATACAGAAAAGGGAAATGATAACCGATTACCAGAGTAACGCATACCGAATTTCTTACCATGGCGTGTCCATGATAGAAAATGCACTGGAAAACCCCAACCTGATTCAGGTGGGGGTGGTTCCGGGCTGTACCATCATGGTGGCTCCGCAGAAAAGCTACGGCATAGATTATCTGCCAAACGGAGAATACCGAAGCTGGACGCTGACGGGATACAACACCCGTCTGAACCGCACGGAGGCACACTACATCTATGCCCGTCTGGAACGTGGTTCTGACGATGCAATGGTGCTGTTTTCCGTGAACGACTATGCTACTGACGGAAGCATCGGCGGGGAGAATCCCAGCGAAGATTTCTATTACATACGTATCGGAATCATTACCGCCACCGACAGTCTGGAAGCTGCCACCCTCGACCGTGAAATTACACTGGACTACGGTAAGCTTTCTACTCCTGAAGGACAAATGCAGGATACAGCCGGATGGAAAGAACTGTTTGAAGTAACAGCCGATGACCTTATCCGTCCGCTGAAACGCTTCACTTCCTACATAGTTCAAGGCACGCTTTCCATTATCGGCAAGCTGGTTATCAACGACAAGCAGATTTCTGATGTGGCACGCCAGGGAGATGAGGGAGACTTCCTTCAAAGCGACGAATCCGTGCCCACAACCAAGTTGCTTACTGGAAAATATTTAGACCTTCTCAGACAATACCTTATCAATAAAGACCGTGAAGACTCCACAAAATTCTTGCTTACGATGATGGCAGGAATTGTGGTGGGAGAGAAAGGTTTTGCCGAAGGTTTAACCGGTTTTGGCGCAAAGATAGATAAAAAAGGATACGGAGAAATGCGCGGACTTCGCTTGTGGGAATTTCTGGAGGTTCCTGAACTCCGGTACAACCGTGTAGAGATTTTCCTGGGGATTAAATGGCGTGTACCTGGTGCTGGAATTATTCTGTCATGCACACCTGATACGGATTCGGAAGGTAATCAGCTTACAACTGGAACTTGTACACTAAAGCTGGAAGAAGGAGAGTTTGGTGCGGTATCTAAGGATGACATTGCACTTGGTATCTTCCATTTTGGCGATGAAAGGGATGCTACCGAGGATTCAGACGACAGCAAAGGTAACTTCAAATTTTCCGGATTTGCAACCACCTATTTTCGCGTGACGGAGGTGTCGGGAGATAATAATGAGACATTCCGTTATGCACTTCGTCCTGGATATACTATTCATCCACAGCCACAGATGAATTTTTCATGCTACGGGAACTTTACTGATGAAGCAAGACAAAGCTCCGCATACGAAACACGAACATATACCCGACTTCTCTGGAAACAGAACGACTGGGAATTTACGGTTGGGAATATTGCCATGCAGTATGGCGACCTGACGAATTTGAACATATTCGGGCTGAACATGTCTGGTTACTCCATGTACCTTAATTCTGTGTATTTTACTGGTACAATAAATCAAGTAAGACCAGATGGAACGCCGGTTCTTGTGGCAAATGACAGAGGTCAATGGGAAAGTGGCACAAAATATGAATTTTATGACCGTGTAAGCCATGATGGTATATTGTGGCTATGCGTAGCAGAAGACGGGACAGATACAGAACCTTCCAAGGAAAATGCTGATTGGCTTCTACAAGTAGATAAGGGTGAAGATGGAGCTGGGTTAACTTATATTGGAAGGTGGGAGTCTGGCATGGAAGTTTCTGAAATGGGTGTTGTAACAATGTGTGGTTCTTCATTTTCTGCAAAAAATGCAACTAACAATCCTCCTTTATGGTGTTGGACAGATAATGATGGGAATAGATTTATATTTGAAGATGGAGGATATATACTAACGGGAGAACAAAACTCTTTAGAATACGAAATAATTGCTCAAAAAGGCGAAGACGGACCTTATACTGAAGAAATTTACACACGAACAACAATAAATTCAACCCCTTCAACTCCAACAACAGCACAGATAGATGATTACATACCAAGTGGATGGACACGCTCACCTTCAGGTATTTCTGTTTCTTATCCATACGAATGGGTCTCTAAAAGAAGGAAATCAACAGATGGAGAATGGGGGTTATTCTCTACTCCTGCTGTATTTGCACAGCTCGGTGAAAAGGGAGTAGACGGGCTTCAAGGATGCGCAATACGTGATTCTGAATGGGCTTTGAATACCGAATATAGGAATGATAGTGATGTAACAGATGGTAGTCTTCCTGTTCGTTATATAGATGTAGTATTGGTAAGAAACAATGCTGTTGAAACCGGATGGGACGCATACCAGTGTTTGAAAACGCATGTATCGAGCAGCAGCATTACATACGCTAATACGCAATATTGGAAAAAGTTTGGAGCGAATGTAGGTTCTATTTTTACATCACTGATTATAGGCAAGAATGCAAAAATACAGTTGTTTCAGGGAAACGACCTGCTTATACAGAAAGATGACGGTACGGTTACTGCAGGTATGACTGGAAGCAATTCAGGTAGCCTTGTGCGTATTTTTGCCGGGAGCACTTACGAAAACCGCGCAAGCGCTCCTTTCCGTGTGACGGAATCTGGTGAGATGTATGCTACAAAAGCACACATACAAGGTGAAGTCGTAGCTACGAGCGGGTCTTTTTCCGGTGAGTTGAAAGGAGCTACAGGAACTTTTACCGGTTCTCTTACTGCAGGAGATGCAAATGGTGAAAGGATTATAATAGATTCTGGAGCTAAATCAATAGGATTGATTAGTGGTAATTTACTATTGTCTTATTGGGAGTTTTTTAATCATAACGGATTCAAGTCTTGTAAATTAACATTGTTGGACAACGATTATGAGAATGTTACTATATATCCTCATGAGATAGGTATTTCAAGAGTTGATTTATCAGCAAAATTAACCCCTTCTTCACTTACAATATCTTCCGGTTCCATTAGAACAGAAATTGGTTCCAATAGAATATATATGAGTGATGGAAGTAATTCATATATAGGATTTACAGGTACCGCAGAATATGTGCCTCCAAATGGGTATTCAAAAACTCTTTATTTCAGAAACGGAATTTGTTATAAAATATCATAATCATGAAACTGAATTTTAAAGAATTACACGTTTTCAACGGTCTTTCACGCGTCACGGAAGCAGTGGAAGATGTAAGAGAAATGTTTGCCGATGCTATCTACGCATCGGGCAGGGGAGTTGCTTCGCTTGAATTGTGCCGTAAGATATACAATTCAGATGGTGAAGAAGAATATGATGAGAAAGAAGTGGAACTGATTAAGGAATATTCCAGGTTCGGGAACCCACGTTTTATTGACGCTATTGACAACATGATTGAAAAAGCAAGAAAAAATGATACTACAAGCAAGTAACGGATGCCTTCTTACTCAGAGTGAGGAAGTTCCAATTAGTGAAAGACGTTTTGAAAAATCAATGATTGTTTCATCCATGGAAGAAGCGGCATTGTGGAAAGAAATACCAGAATCAGAAAAAGATTCTATGATTGAAGAAGGGAATCTGTTTTATCCTGATAATCTGGATTATAATTTTCTTAACAAGCTCGTATCTTTATTGGGAAAAGTATCATCAGATATTAATAACATTAGCCTTACAAACAATCAGGCATTGGAACTAAAGCGTTTATATCCCAGTTTTAATGAGGTAATCGGCACAGAAGCTCCTTCTGGTTTTAAGTTTAATTTTGATGATGTGCTTCTTGAAGTAGTGACTCCACATACTTTATCAGAGGATAATATGCCAGACCAGAATCCTATGCTTCTTTCACTTTCTCCTGATGAATCTGAAAAAGTAATTTATTACAGACCGGTTCTTCCGGATAATAAGGAAACTGTTTAATGAATATTATATAACAAAACACAAACGATTAAAACATGTAATTATGGCAGATAAAAAATTATCAGACGTTACATCCGTTGAAGATTTTGATTATTTTCTTGGTGTAAAGAGTAATGGGGATGTACAAAAGATGTCAAAAGATTCCATGAAAAAAGTAATTTCTGAATTAATGTCATCATTTTTACAAATAGATTCTCCTAAAAATTTTATAGTTTCAAATCCGAGCAATATGGAAACTGGAATAATCAGTATAGGAGATGCATCTAGGGAAATATCAAAATCAGAGAAATTGAATGAGCCTTCAGAAGATATTCCTTTCATAAGAGGAATGGACTCTAACGGAAATCCTATATATATTGGTACAGAACAGTTTTCATCAGTTCTGGCGGAACTTATTGGAACAGTAACTGGGGAAAAAGACGGTTTAATGTCAAAATCCGGATTCATAGAAAGAGGAGGTATATCAGATGCAAATACCCGATTTTCCGGATTTCTTCGAACTTATGGGATGCCCAATACCCCATACCCGTCTGAGCAAGGTATCTTAGTATCTATTTCAACAAGTTCTGTATGTTTACAGTTCTTTTTGAGAGGTTGGCCTGTCGAATTGTATTGGAGAGGCCTTTGGAACAACTGGAATTCTTGGAATCGAATCGGTTAATCAGCTTAGTTATCTCCATGCGCTCCAGCTGTCAAGCCCCCATCTCATTCTTGTGTATGATGTACCGTTGTCTGAAATTGCAAGCTGAGAAACAGAGCCACCCGCTCCATCTTGAAAAACAATAATATGCCCAAGCTCTATCGGATAGTGCTTAGAAGCTATATCTTCACCCCAACAATACACTGCATAAAATCCTGAACCGGTAAGATTATTAGCATCCGTATTAATATCGACGCGGTCTCTATATTTGAACGGGAAATCAATAAGTCCCGCCAGAACTTGTAAAAAGCCTCGTAAAGAGGCTTTTTACAATCCTTTTAATTGTCTTACAAACGAATTATCGTCAATCTTTGCATATATCATCGTAGTCTTTATTTGTCTATGACCGATTACTTGCTGTATTGTAGTTATAGGAACATTTCTATTAATCAATCTGCTTGCGCAAGTATGTCTTGCAACGTGAGCGGTTACATGCTTGTTAAGTCCACTTCCTTTAAGAGCGGAAGATAACCTTGAATTGAATCTGCAATTGCTCCCCACATAAAAAAACTCTGAAAGCCGATTCTGATACTGACTATATATTTGCTCACCTCTTCCATCAAACAGAGCAAAAAGAGGTATTCTGACATGTGTATTTGTTTTTACGGAATTATATTCAAGCCAAATCCGATCATTTTCCAACTTGAAGCTCTTTTCGTTGAGAGAAGCAAAATCACTTATCCTAGTTCCAGAATAGCTCATGAATAAGAATTGATTGATAGTTAGCTTTTTACTTTCTGATAACGTCCCAGATGCTACATAATTCTCAATCTTACGTATGTCATCATCACTTAACGACTTCAGTTTATAAGTATTGTTCAGGTCTTTTGGATCATGGTAAAAAGCGAATGCATCCGATGGAACCTTATTCCCATACAATTTACGTGCGATATTATAATATGTCTTAACAACATGCATTTCCTTGCATACGGTTGAATATTTAAGTCCGGAATTAATTAAAAATCCCATGAATCCGCGGAAGAAATCCTCTGTCAATGATATGACAGGACAAGAACCTTTGAATTTTTTTATAGTCTTCAAAACATTTGCATGTATTTCTATAGTCTGAGGTTTTAACCCTCTTTCATTCATGGATTTTTCCCACATTGCATACCAGTCTGCAGAAGCTCCACGTTTTGAATATATGTCATGCAATTTAGACAATGTAATTTCTCCAGAATAAGTTAGTTCAATCTCTTCCAGGTTATACACAAGTTTTCTGATTAGCAGGTTAAGATTAGCGGCATTTGGACTTTTAGAAATAAGTCCGGATTCTTCACTCCATTCGTCATTAAACACTCTGACATTAGTATCTAGTTCTATTACAGAACCATACTGTGAACATTTCACAAAAATAGCTAGCATTCCTCCGTGTACACGATGTGTTACAAGCTCATACTTAATTTTATTCATAATGATTATTATTAGATGCACTATAAATATATTAAAAATTAAGCATAAACAAAATGTCAATCATAATAAAAAGCTATATTTGCAGCTATAATTCTTAATGAATTATTAGATGCATAAAGGGGGATATTTCCAAGAGAGGTATATTCCCCTTTTTATTGTTTTAAAGTGCAAATAAGCATTCAATTATCAAAAAAACATACCCGTTTTATTCGGATATAAATATTTTTTGTAATTTAGCGGCGTGATAGGGAAAACAGGGATTCCCTTCTTCGATGAGAGTTTTATCAACACAGAAAGGAGACAAGCGATTGTCTCCTTTCTTGTTTTTGTCTGCCGAGAAACCGTCGTTTTTTTGTCCTTCATTCTCCAATGTGCTCTTCGTAACTTTGTATTGCAACAAAAACCAAATGTTTAACTAAAAACGACGACAAAATGAAAAAGATGATTTTAATGTTTGCAATGCTGATCTCTGCAGTGACCGTTTTCGCACAGGGAGCTGTAACCTCTGAACCTTCTACTGCCGGATTCGTAATCGACCTGGGCACGTTTACCGGAATCGTAGCACTTATTTCGGCCATCGTGACACAGATCCTGAAAGTCATTCCTGCCATTTCAGAAAGCAAGTTCGCAAAAATCGGTGTGAGCGTGGCGGTAGGTATGGTGGTGTGCGTGCTGGCATGGGCGCTTCAGCTTACTCCTCTGCTCGAAGGATACCAATGGTGGGGAACGCTTATTTACGGACTGGCTGCCGGCCTTAGCGGATGCGGTTTCTACGATGTGGTAAAAGCTATTGCCGCTCTTTTTAATGATAATACGGAAGAGATGGAATAACGGGAAATCGGAAGGAGGCACGGAATGGACGCAGAAATGGTGACGGCCATAAGCGCAGCTGTAGTTTCCGTGGGTACCTTTATTCTTACTCAGTACAATAAAATGACGCAGAAGTATCGTGACAAGATGAACGATATGAAGTTGGAACGGTACAAGCAGGAAACCGAACGTCTTAGCTTCAAGCGAAGCGAGAATACGGCAAAGGTATTCGGCGAACTGTGGAAGGTGCTCTACGAGACAAAGGCCGACAGGGTGTACATCGTACAGCCGCACCCACTGGGTAACGCAGCCTTCCTTTCCATCTATTTCGAAGTGAAACGCAAGGGGGTGTCGGGCATGAAGGATAATGTGCAGCGGCTCCCCATGAGCGAAATGGCAGTATTCAGCAGAGGACTGGCCGAAAACCTTTTTCTCTGCTATACGGATATAGACTCTCAAGTGAAGGACAAGATGGCCAAATCCCTGTTTATAACCAATGGCTGTCGCGCCGTAGCCATAAAGAGGCTGAACAGCGCTTCCGACTGGGTAGGAAACATCTTCTGCGAGTTTACCGACGAAATGGAGGTAAGTGAGGAACAAACCCACAAGGTGCTGCACGATGCAGCGGTGAACATACAGTTCATTCTTCCGGAATACCGGGAGAATCCCTATAAATAGAGTTACAAACCAAAAACACAACACAAACAATGGACGAAATCAGTTTTAAGAAGGGAGCTGAAGGCTATGTGGCCGAATATACTTCCGAAGGACGTACAATGGTGCAGATTCAGGGTGTGAAAAGCGGAAGGCTTTCAATCTCCCAGTTTATTGACTCCATGGAACCCGTCGCAATGGATACGGTGAATTTCACAAATTCAGTAATTGAAATCAATGTACCTGCCGGCATGAAGGTACGGCTTCTGAGCGATGTGGAGGTGAAAAAAGTCAAGGCATTGGTCATCAAGGATACCGCAGCAGCCGGTGGTGGCGGAGGAGGTGAAAGCTATGTGCTCCCGAAAGCCAGCGACTCTGCTTTGGGAGGAATCCAGACCGGATTTTCAGAAAGCGGAAAGAACTATGCTGTAAGAGTAGACGGAGCAGGTAAAGCGTATGTCACGGTAAACTGGACAGACACCACATATACCAATGCTACAACAGCAAAGCCCGGAATTGTAAAACAGGGTGCCCATGTAACAGATGCTACAGGTTCGGAAGATGCACATACCGTACTGAACAAGCTGATTGACGAGCTTGAAAAGGCCGGGGTTCTGGCTTCTGCATAACCACAATCACAACACACAAACTAAACTAGACACGACATGAGAATCTGGATTGATAACGGTCATGGTGCAGACACCAATGGGAAGCAGTCGCCCGACGGACGGTTGCGTGAATATGCCTATGCACGCGACATTGCACGCCGCGTGGTGGATGCGCTAAAGAAGAAAGGGCTCGACGTGCAGCTGCTCGTTCCGGAAGAGGAAGACATTTCGCTTCAGGAACGGTGCGCACGCGCCAACCGGGTGAAAGACAGCATCCTGGTATCCGTCCATTGTAACGCTGCCGGAAGCGGCACGCAGTGGATGACCGCACGCGGATGGGAGGCATGGACCAGCGTAGGTCAGACCAAGGCCGACAAACTGGCCGAATGTCTGTATCAGAGTGCGGAGCAGGTGCTGAAAGGCATGAAGCTTCGCAAGGACACCGCCGACGGCGACAGCGACAAGGAAAGCGGTTTCTATATTCTGAAGCACACCGTATGCCCGGCTGTGCTGACTGAAAACCTTTTCCAGGACAATCGCGAAGATGTGGACTTCCTTCTGTCGGATGAAGGCCGCCAGAAGATTGTCACGCTGCATGTGCAGGGAATCTGTAAATACCTGGGCGTATGAAACAGCTCCCGTGGATACTGGTAGGCTTGCTGTCGGCCGCGCTCCTCTTTTCGCTTTTCTTCCGTGGATGCGCGTCGCCGCAGTCTGGTCAGGGTGATACCGTATGGCTTCCCGTCAGGGTAGATACGATACGCGACACGGCAGTTGCTCCTCCCGTGTCAGAGCGTCCCGCAGGAACAGACACCGCACGCCTTCCGGTATATCGTCCGCAGAAACCGTCCGGTCCAGCTTCCATTACGGACAGCATAGCGGATACGGCTACGGTTGTTTCTGATTCGCTTTCTACAGGAACAGACAGCGTAGACGTGATTATTCCTCTCACAGAGAAGGAATACCGTACGGACGACTACCGGATAGTCATTTCAGGGTATCGCCCGCAACTGGTGTCGGCAGAGTTTTACCGACGCACACAGACGGGGGTGGTAAATGCACCGGCACCGAAAAAAAAGAGGTGGGGGATAGGACTGAGCGCCGGATACGGGATAGGGCTTTCAGGGAAGACAGAACCGTTTCTGGGCGTTACGCTTAATTACAACCTGCTGCAATGGTAGCGGCAGGTTGTTTCTTTAAACACAAGAGAAAAACACAGGGCAGACGTGCCCGATAAACAAAGAAACGATGAGTAAGAGTGAGATTTTTAACACCATCCTCCGCATGGTATCGGAGGAAACGGAAATACCGTCTGCACAGATTCTTTCCGGAAGGAAGGACACAGAAACGGTAGATGCACGCTATCTGCTGGTGCATTTCCTTTTTCAGAGCGGATTGAATCCGTCGTATATCGCTGCACGAATCGGAAAGACGGAGCGTGCCGTCAACCAGATTCATACCAATTTCGACCAGCGTTTCAGCACACAGAAAATATTCAGAATAAGTTGCGAAAGAATCAGGAAGAGGTTAGGAAATAACTCATTCCCAGAGTAATGCTTCGTCCGTACCTTTGTCATGTCGGGAAATAGTTCACGACACAACACAAACACAAAACAGTATGACAATCAAAGGTATGGATGGCCAGAGTTACAACGTAACCGGCCAGGGACAAGGTAATTTTAACACGGTGGGGGCTGCAGCCGGCATCGCATCATTTTTGGGTATCAACGGTGGTAACATCCTGGGCCGCAATGGCTGGGGATGGAACGGAGAAGGATGTTGCTCAGACAACATGCCCGTAAGCCGTTATGAGTTGAACATGGTTGAACAACTGAACGCAAAGGATTCAGAAATCGCTTTGCTGAAGGCTGACAAGTACACTGACCAGAAGATCGTGGAAGCCTACAAGGACTTGCAGGGTCAGATCAAGGAACTTTCAGTGGAAGTTCGTTCCAACAAAGACGCTCAGACAGCTGTCAACATGCAGCAGGCCGTTTACAACGGCACCAACACCGCTACTCTGCAGTGCATGCAGAACAGCATCGCCGCTTTGCAGGCTATCACTAAGACATACATTCCTTCAAGCAATGTATGCCAGGATGGATGCTGCGGATGTCCGTCTGCCCAGTAACCCCAAACTGGCCCCGGGGGAGGACCGTCCGGTCTTCCCCTTCCTTTTGACTTTCAAGCACTGTAGAAAAAACTCAAACACGCAGCACAATGACAAACGCACAGATTCTGACCGCTGTCATCCTGAAATGGGGTGAGCCAGTCATTCCGGCTATGATGGGCAATACGCTCAACGGTATCTCCGCCGGCATGCTTCCGGTGGAGAAGTTATTCAAGTCAATCGGACTCGCAGGCCCCGGATGGCAGATTTCCAATGAAATCAATTCGCTGGTAGCCGTAGGCGGCACAAAACTGATCCGCCCGTTCCTCGAAAAATTTGTGTCCCGCATTCCGGACGATATGATTCCGGAACTGGCTCACGGTTATGTAGATTCTGCCATCCAGCAGGGGAAGCTATCTGTTATCGACGGATTCTTCACTTTTGACCGCGATGACCTGGTGGAACTGAAGAAATACCTGGACTGCAACCTTCCGTATCAGAAGCCGGAAGAATATGTGGTAAAGATTCCGCAGGCACAGCCGTCGCACCCACAACCGCAGCCTGCACCAAAGAATGAAACACGAGAAAAAGAAGAGAAATAAGTGCCGAATACAGGCGGCCTGGTGTCCTGTAAAAGATATATAACACAAACACAACACAACTATGATTCAGTCAATTACTTTGTCTGGAGTTCCGACAGATACCGCTCAGCCACTGACGGTAAACATCACTAAGAAACTGCGTCAGGCTTATTGCGTGAACAACGGCGTTCAACCTACTGCTACCGTCGTATTCAGTGTAGCAAGCGTCACAAACAACAACACGCAGAACATTGCGCTTATCAACGCAGCTGTAACTCTGACCTACACTCCGAAAAACGGATGTGCAGCAAAGACTATTCAGTGGACCGAACAGTTTACAGTAACCTTCATCGGTGCGGCAAATACAGCCCCTACCAGTGTGGTAGCTACAGCTTTAGTTCCGCAGGTATTCTCTTACAATGAGAACGGTTGCGGTTGCTCTGCTTGCGGCGCACTGATTGCAGTCCCGGTCACGATTACTGCTACCTTTCCCGCTTAACGAAGTTCAGGCAGCCGCGTTTAGCGCTTTCAGTCTGGCATCTGCCGATGAACCCGTAAAAAAGCGAAGGAAAAGGAAAAATGTTTGAGTGGCTTCCCGTCCGCGAGGGCGGGAAGTTTTGAAGAAACTAATTTAAAAATATCGAGATATGGATAGAGAACAAATGATCTCCCGTTACGAGGAGCTGTATGATAAGATGAAGGACAGCAAGGACGTGAAGAATATGAAAATATTCGGCGAAGCTGCTACCTATTATTTCAAGGAAATGGCAAAGATGCACCCGGAAATGGCTATGAGCTGGTTGAGCCACCTCGAAGCAATGTGCTGGGATAATTTTTTGTCGGAAACAGAGGCCGTGAATATCGGTAAGACCATGGTCAACGAAGATGGGTTGAAAGGATTCCACTGGGGGCATGACACTTTCGTGGCTGCCGTGAAACAACTTGGAGGAGTTCCTGAAGAAAAACCTTCGTACAACTCGTATGCACTTTGTGTCACAGCCAACATGATTTACAGCGACATGGCATACAGCATCGCTGAAGACATGGGATACAAGACACCTGCCGAAGTGCCGAACGAAAAGATGGCCCTTTCATGCTACAAGAAAGCTGTGTCCTACCTGAAAGACAAGGACAAGAACTTTCAGGTGCGCCGTTACTTCAAGAAGCGCATGTACGGAGAGCCGGCAGCCATGTAACAGCCGCATAGAAGAAAAGCTGGATCTTCTTATCCGTATGGTAGCTCAACTTGACGGGATAAGAGGATTTGGCTCTAATGTGCTGGCAAATGTGGTGGGCGATATAATTATGAGAAAAAGATGATGTAGTTTGTCTTTCCACCCTATATGAATGAAAATGCAGCCTGGGTTTTGTCGTTTCTTCCCCGGCTGCATTGTTTTTTAGTTATCAGTATGTACCGTTAACTGTAAATTCAAATGTGTAGTCATTTTTCTTTCCTTCAATCTCTATCGGGAAAAGTATTTGTACTTTTTTACCTATCCAAATTTTATTGTCAATATCGTTCTGCATTTCTTTCTTACTCTTGTAGAAACATGGAATGATTGATTTTTGTTTCCATTCAGAAGGAACATAAACGCCAAACCCCTGACTGAAATATACATTTGACGTAGGGACTATAATATCGTTTAGCTTTCCGTTTTTGGGTATGCTTATGCTTCCCTGACTTTTATCTTTGTCTATGTATTTTACTCCTTTGTGCATAATCCGGCTTATATTACCTGTATAGTCCATAAAGGTTACATCATCCCAATTTATTTTCAGTGTTTTTTCTGAAACATTTTTCAGCTCAAATTCAAACTGAGTGGTAGAGTACCACCACACAATGTCAATGTATTTATCTGTGTATCTGTATTTGTTTACAATCTGAGCCTTTTTATTTTTTGAAGGGACTTCATCAGAAATCTTTACTATTTCCGAATTACCAAATGGATCTTTTGAGTCTGAAGGGCTTTCAACAGAAGAAAGACCTAAATCGTAAACAGCCATATATGTACTTCCGCAAGAAGTAAACAAGCACATAATTAAAATTAAAGTCAATGTAAAAAATAAGTTTTTTTTCATAATAATAAGTAGTTTGTTTATTGCAAAAATATTGATTTGGTTGTGTTTGAGTTTCACAATTTCTGATTAAATGAAAAAAGTGCTGAAAAACGGTGTGAAATATAAAATGTGAGACAATTTTAATTAGATTCCCTTTTAAAAAAGTAGTCTTATCCGATATATATACAGCTGTTTTTTTGTCCTTCTTATTTTTGTGTATGTTACTTATTTTTGCTAAAAACAAATATCATGGAACAGAGAGAATTATTATTTAATGAGGAAGGCAAATCATTTGTATCAGAAACAAAAGTAAACTCAGACTATAATCTTCATATCGAAATGGAGAGTGGAGGAACATTGGAGATTTATCAAAGGGGAAGTGATGAAGGAAAGTATAGGCGTTCATATATTGAACTAAAGTGGGGGGATGTAATAGATGCAGATTTTTGTCATGCAGTCTATCCTAAGTATATTAAAATTGTCGTATCGAGTAAAGTCACAAAAGCAACCATAAGGGAGGCAGGATCATGAAACCTATTAAGCTAAATACGTTTAAGCTTTTGACGTATAGATTCTGTGAGATTAAGAAGAAAAAGCATATATCTCCTCCTGAAGAAAAATATCTCGTACTCGACAAAGGAAAGCTTGATGTAAACAAATTAAAATAATATGCCATGGCAGATATACAGAAATTAAATAAAACTTTTTCTCGTGAACAGGTTTTGCAATCGGCAGAAATGAACGCTATAACGAAGAAGATAGACGAACTCGTTGATGGAGTAAATTCTTCTTTAAAGCAAGTTCCTGAAGGATATGTAACAGAAGAAACTCTTGCGCAGAAAGGGTACGCCACCTCTCGGGATTTGAACAATGCGATAGGAAACATAAACACAGTACTTGATGAAGTAAACGGGGAGGTGATATAATGGGAACGACAGCAGATAAACTTAACAAACTGAAAGAAAGCAAAGCCGCAATAAAGGCCGCCATAGAGGCAAAGGGTGTAGAAAATGTAGGAGAAATCCTTTCCGAATACCCGGCTAAAATAGCAGCCATTCCGACAGGGGACGAATACGCCCTTGAATCGCAAATGCTGATACTGCCGGTACGCTCCACAGCCATCACAACAAAAGAAGGCAAGACGACAGCCGTAGCTACAAACGACCATATCAAGATTGTAGATGCAGACCTGAAACATTACACAGTAAAAGAATGGAACGACCGAAGCGTGGCAAATGGCTTTGACAATGAACTCATTGCTCCTCCTGTAGGTTTTTCTTTGGAATGTAACGGTATCAGAGCCATTCTTTATTGGCCGTGGAAGGGAGAATATTACGCCACGTCCGGCAGTACAAGCAAATCGTCAAACTCGATGCAACACTCCGTGTTTGAATACGACCAGATGACTGGAGCGCGCGAGGGTACAGATTATCATGGAACTGTGGATGAAAACCTTGGTACTCACGCCGCAGGAAGTCACTTTGCAGCCGACTGGAGCGTAACCGTAACTGAAGACGATAAGCTTGAACTTTACAGCGGTAATACCAAGCAACGCTGGATAATGGAAAAGAATTGCGGCAATGTAAATGCTATGATAGCGGATAATTACGCCGAACGTCTTGAAGCCATGTATGTACAGAATGAATGGCTTCGCCACAGGTTTGCCATCTGTAGCGGCATAGCATCTTCTGAAGCAGAAGGCACAATAACCAATGTGGAAATCCTAAATTCATCAGGCGTACAGGCTCAGGCAGGCGAAGATATGTTTTTCTTCGTAAACGGCCAGAACACAGGTTTGAAAGCAATGTACAATACAAATAATAAGTATTCAGTAAACAACGCATACTATTTCAAACCTGAATATGCTGAATGGCTGTACGAACAGCAGAAAACAAACGGTGTAAACATGAACGACACCGGAGTAAATTCTGCCGAACGACCTCTTCTTTCTCCGGGAGCAAAAGGAGCAGAAGCAATTACCGTTGACGGTTATTGGTATATTATTACCCCATACATAAGCAGACCGGGAAATTCTGGTACAAATTACGACTGGAATATGGCAGATTCTCACGCGGTGTATTACATTAAGTCCCTTGGGAAATACATGGCAGGAGAAAAAGAATTATACCCATACTGGACTAATAAAAGCATAATTTCAGGATTGATAAACTATCTTAACAGTTATGAAAAATGGAGCATACCTGGCGTCCTGGGCGGCGGCGTCTGGAGCTGTGTCCGCGTCAATGGCAGCTATGCCTGGTATGTGAGCATGGGCAGTGGCAACTTGAGCAACGGCAACACGACCAACACCTATGGTGTGGTGCCCGCCTCCGCTTTTTGATTTATCTCAGCCGTGCGGAGCACGGCTCATCAACTTTTGCATTAAAATATATTAACATTTAATACGCGACAATAGAAATGAATAGATCCGGGAGGAAACATTTGGACGCACCAATTATTCAGGACGTTATACGCCTGAATAATTGTCTCATAGAAATCAACAGCAAAGCTTATAAAGTCATAAGCAGAACATATATAGATCCTATGCTGAAGCAAGGCGCATTGCTTTTTAGTTACGCTATGCGCCAGGTTCGTGGAATGGACTATTATAAAAGAGCTACAGAACTGACATACGAGTTGCAGTTCGGGATATACCTGATAGTGGCTCTTGGAGGATGCAGCAAAGAGAAAGCGTCTGTAATAGACGTTTTGTGCGATAATATCCTATCTTCGCTTGCGAGGATAAAGAATGTCAGAACCGAAAAGTCTTGAACTATGTCGGCAGAACTGTTTAATGATAAAGGTCCCTGTGCTTGCAGTGAGCAAGCTATTCCGATTAACAGGGCAGAAGTCCTGGGCGGCAACGTCTGGAGCTGTGTCCGCAACAATGGCAACAATGCCTGGTATGTGAACATGGGCAATGGCAACTTGAACAACAACAACACGAACAACACCTATAATGTGGTGCCCGCCTCCGATTTATCAGAAAAAGTGTCCGCCTGGATAGCTGCCGAAAGCGACTGTTACAAAAACAAGCACGCATCGCTCGAAGCAGCATCGTTCCATTTCAACCTGTCGCGTATTTATGAATTGATAAACAGGATAGACAACGGATACCAGCCACAGACAAGCATCTGCTTTGTTCTCGACTACCCTGTGTATAGAGAAGTTTTCGCAGCAAACTACACCGACCGCATCGTGCACCACTACGTTGCCCCGATGCTTGGAGAGATATGCGAGAAAGTCCATGAAGCCAATGGTGATGTAAGCCACGGCAACCGTATCGGACATTCCGCATCTACAGCTATCGAGCAGATACAGCGGAACATCCGTGATATAACGGACGGCTACAGGAAGAAAGCCTTCGTAGCCACAATGGACATATCAGGCTTCTTTATGTCGATAGACAAGGAAACAGCATACCGCATCTTGCGGAAATACGCCGATATGTACTACGATAAGCCTGATAAAGAAGAAAAACTCTCTCTGCTTCACACCCTGATACAGCACAATCCGGCCACAGACTGCGAGCGACGCTCCGATATAAAAATGTGGGATAAAGTTCCGCCCAACAAAAGCCTCTTCGGACTTCCACCCGATAAAGGACTCCCGATAGGAAACTTCTATTCCCAACTCCTCGCAAACCTCGTCATGGCGGAAGCTGATGCGGAAATGATAAAAACCGGAGTGAGATACACACGGTTTGTAGATGATATATGCGTGGTGGCAGAAACAGCAGCCGAAATAATCCATGCCCGGAAAGTATTCATAAAAGCGACCGGACGGCTGAAACTAAAAGTCCATCCCGATAAATTCTACATACAGCCGGCCTCACACGGAGTAAAGTTCTGCGGAAAGGTAGTAAAGCTGAACCGTATCTACATATCCAACCGCACAGTACATGCCCTCCATACAGCGATAGAAGAATACAGCCGGAAGCCGTCGTACAGCAACGCCGTACACGCCATGCAAAGCATAAACAGCTATTTCGGCCTGATGAAAGGAACAGCATCCTTCAACATCAAAAAGCGCATAGCAAAGAAAACCCTGGAAACATTTTCCGAATGGCTGTATTTCCGCAACAAGAACGGCAGGTTCGTCTGTGCGTTGAGAAACAAGTACAAACCCAACAAGACATCATATCTAAATCTGAACGACTATGCTTCCATATTCAGACCGCCGACAAGGTACTATCCGAAAAGGAGGCTCCCCCTACAACTCCGCGAGCCTGCATATATGCGAGCATAACGGACAATTGATAGCAACGTTTAAAAACATTAATAACATGAAGTACGCAAAAATCGAAAATGACCAGCTACTCGTCAAAGAAGTAGAAAAAGGACAGGAAGTAGGCGGCAAGCTTACCGAAGAAGAAATTATCGCACAAGGCTATAAGCCATACTGCGAAACGGAAAAGCCTGAAGAAGCAGACTTCTTCATCAACCGTGAGTACGAAACCTGCATAGTCCAGGAGTGGGGAACGATAACCGAAGAATCCGGCATAAACCGCGAAGCACTGCTGTTCTTCATCGGGAGCACAGACAGCAACTCCGTTATCACACTCACGCTTCCGGCAAAAGACTATGCCTCAATCATCGAGGACGAAGAAATCCAGTCGGCACTGAAAAACAAACCATCAATCTCAATCGTGACATTATGATCAAATTTACAGAAAAAGAGATTTACAGTACAGAAGGCCTGTACATAAATCGTATCGGAACAAACATCTATTTCAAGCGTGCCAACCGCCTTCCTTCCGACATGGAGGAAATGTTCAAAGAAGTAAGCGAGCCGCCCACCGACGAATTGGGAGCCGCAAAAGCCGCAAAGATATTCGAGATAGACAGCTACGACACGAGCGACGCGGTAAACAGCTTCACTCTCGACGGCGAATCCGTTTGGCTCGACAAGAACACCCGTGTAGGACTGATGAACTCCACCCAGATACAGAAGGCAGCCTCCATGCTCACCACTACACTCTGGTTCGGAGGTAAAAGCTACACCCTCGAGTGCGACACAGCTATACAGATGCTCTCCGCTCTTGAACTGTACGCCCTGCAGTGTTACAACGTAACGGCACAACACAAGGCGAATGTGGAAGCCCTGCAAAGCGTGGAAGAAGTGGAAGCCTACGACCACACAACCGGATATCCTGAAAAACTTAATCTGAACACAAAATGATACTCATAATCTTATCAATGGCCGTCATCCTCACATACGTGGGGGTGATGGTTTACAAAACAAAGGAGATACCTTACTCCATAAGCGACACATACTATTCGCTGGAGCATAAGCTGTGGTTCGGCTTCACCATGACCGCAACCGCCCTCCTCCTCATGCCCGCCCTCCTCTCTGCTACCCCCGAAAGTTATCAGTTCACCGCATTTTTGATGTGCGGAGCGTTGCTGTTCGTGGGTGCGGCACCCAATTTCAAAGCCGGAATGGACAGACCAGTACATATTGCGGCTACCGTCATAGCGGCACTGAACAGTCAGATATGGATAGCACTTACCTGTCCGTGGATGCTGCTTGTATGGATAGCGTGGATATTATATGTCGGCGTTCGCCTGAAACAAGTCTGGAATGGGAATTTATGGTACAGCTTCGTGTTGTGCAAACCGCTGTTCTGGGCGGAGGTGATAGCGTTCGGGATGGTGTATGCGGAAGTGATGGTTAATGGATTATTGTAATATACGTACATTCTTCCCTTTCGCCACTTACCACCCCCTCCACAATAGCCTGTAGGGCCTGTCAAAACAAATGCAGCAAACCACTTGAGAGGTTTGCTGCATATCGCTCGAGAGGTTTGC